>Ga0310786_10000020_pt1 | contig 248719 bp, 243 predicted proteins | sample AusTroGonzalo_MG_FD_203881 | JGI IMG/M metagenome (GOLD analysis project Ga0310786, IMG submission 203881) | Bovine rumen microbial communities from tropical cattle in Woodstock, Queensland, Australia - Gonzalo_03 (v2) (version 2) | ecosystem: Host-associated > Mammals > Digestive system >... | reverse complement strand
GGGGAAGGGTCGGCAATTTCATGGCCGGAATGAAAAGATATAACATCGACGGTCTGCACTATACGGTAGCAGCGGGCGGACGCTCGGCAACCGGTACAATACAATTTAACAACTTAAGAAAAGCAGCTTCTGCTCCTACCTTGACGACGCAGGAAATAACCGATGATCTTACGGACATTTTCCAAGCCGTGAACATACCGGTGCAGCTCAGCGTAACCGAAGTAAAGGCCGATGCTAAGAGTGCTCTTGGTAATAATGCGGGTGACTTTTCTTATGTTAATTTCGGATTTTCGTCAGCGTTGCCCGTGTCGGAGTGGAATTACTTTTTTGACAAATTCGGCGCTTTAGAACTGACAAGTTTGGTTTATAATACCGCCAGTAACAATTGGAAATATGAGGGACGTATCTATGGTAAGAAAAATTGAAGCAAAAATAGTTTTTGCAACGTTGGTTTTGACCTGCGGGGCAAGTGTCGTTTACGCTCAAGATGCTAATGTATCAGGAGCGCCCCAGCCAGCGGCTTTTGACGCGCTTATGCCGGCAGATGTAATGCCGGATGCGACGGCTACCACAGCTACCGCAGCTCCGGCAGCTCCGGCAGCGGCGGCTCCTGCGGCTTCAAATGCTGCGGCACCCGCACCCGAGGCGGTATCGGTATCTTTTGATGAGCTGGACATTTTCGGCACGGCGCAACCGGCAACGATTGAAACTAAGAACACCATGCCTTCCGAGCAAATATTAGGCTCGGTCAATGATGATATTTTCAAGGAAATGGCGGCGATTGAGCGCGAAACAGCCCTTTTGACTCTGAAAGCCAAAAAAGAAAGGCTGCTTTCCGATATCGAAAAAGCAAAAGCCGACCTTCGCAAGAGCCAAATGGACGAAATGGAACGGCGTGAGCAAATTTCTCGTGACCGCGTAAAATGGGAAATGGAGCAAGAGGAACTTGCAAGGAAACGAGAAGAGGAAAGACTTGGCGAAAGCACTAAGAAAGTCGGTGTTGAGGAGCAAGAAATAACCACTTTGTACACGGTTAACGAAGTAAAAGGTGTTAATGGCGAACTCGGTGCGGTTTTGCAATCGGATAGAGGTAGCTTTGCTGTTACCGTCGGACATCCTTTGAAAAACGGCTATAAAGTTTCCAAAATAACCACAAATTCGGTGGAAGTATCCAGAGGCAAGGATTCCGAATTCCTGCTCTTTACGGGAAGCACGGGAACTACGGGGGCAGCCCTTCCCCGTTCGGGCGGAGTGGTAAGAAGCTCGGGCGGCGGTATGCCTATGCCCTAGGTATTCCGGGTATTGCAGTGTAGTTTTAAGTTTTTTAGTGTCGTGGAAGTATGTATGAATGAGCGCGAAAGAGGTCAAAAATCAGTCTGAAACTGATGATAAAGGCAAATCATCGGATGTTGCGGTCGCGCCTGTTCCCTCTCAAAAAGCCGATAAACCTGATGTAGCAAAAGCACCTCAGAATACGGCAGCAGGTGCCGGTGCAAACGGCGGTGCAAGTCCTGCTAATGCAGACGTAGAAAAGGTCGGCGTTAAGAAAGTCGGCGCGGCTCCGGTTACTCCTGCGGCAGCTACACCCGTGCCCCCTGCGGCGGCGCCGGTTACCCCTGCGGCAGCTACCCCTGTGGCCCCTGTCGGTGGTGCGGCGTCTCCCAGTAACAGTGGGCAAATATCCGCGGCAAAAGTTGATGCGCTTATGCGCAGTTTGTTTGTTGAAGGGGTTACCTGCGTTACGGCTCCCAATGGTTCTTTTCCCATAAAGGAAGACCAGCGTTCTTTACTGGCGCTTTTTTCCAACGGACGGTTTTTGGTTTCCGAAGCGCATAAATTCGACGGACGCGTACTCAGTTTTGAAGTTTTAGCGCGCAAGCGGCGCTTGCAGGTGGGTAAACCCGAATATATCCCGCAAGAACTTATTACTGCCATTTATGAAAAGGCGCTTAATACTTCGTATTCCATCGGCTCAGCGGACAGCGACGATCAGCTGCAAATGCAAAAGGATTTCGTTACGATTATCGCGCGCGCAGCGGCAATCAGGGTTTCCGATGTGCATGTGGTGGTCGCGGATAAGACTACGGTTATGTTCCGCCTTAACGGCTTAATGCAAACCGAAATCGAATATTCTAAAGACTGGGGCGAAGCGTTCGTAAGAGCGGCGTTTTCTTCGGCAGATATTTCTGATGCAAACTATGCGCAAAGCGAATATCAGGCAGCGCAGAAGCTTGGCTCTACTCCCTTACGCGGATCAAAGGGCAAATTGCTCCTTCCAAAGAATGTGCTCGGTATTCGTTTGCAGTTTAACCCCATTGCTTTCGGCAGTCGCTATTTGGTTATGCGACTTTTGTATTCGGATGAAGGTTCCGAAGCAAATTCGCTTGCCGCTCTCGGCTACAGTGAGCGCGATGAAGAAATTTTCTTCCGTTTGCGCTCGGTACCTACGGGAATGATTATTATTTCCGGGCCTACGGGCTCGGGGAAGTCTACGACTTTGCAGCGTAATATGATTAGGCTTTTAGAGGAAAGAAATTACGAGTCTAACCTTTTAACGGTGGAAGATCCTCCCGAATATCCTATTCCCGGCGCGCGGCAAATGCCCGTTACCAACGCTCCTACCGATGCGGAAAAAGATATCGAGTTTACCAAAGCTTTGGCGGCTACTTTGCGTTCCGACCCCGATGTGCTGATGATAGGTGAAATCCGCACGCTGGCGGCGGCGCAGCTGGCGTTTAAGGGCGCTCTTTCCGGTCACGCCGTGTGGACAACGCTTCACGCAAACTCGGCGCCTGCCGTTTTAATGCGTTTGCGCGATATGGGAATGGAGCCTTTTAAACTGCAAGACCCCGGTATTATCAAGGGCATGGTGGCGCAAAGATTGTTCCGCAAACTTTGTCCTTATTGTCGTGTTCCGGCGATAGAGCAGCCTAACCACCCTGCGGTAAAGCGTCTTTACAAGGCGTTTGATGAGTTTGGCTTGTCGCAAGCCTTCTTGCGCGGTCCGGGTTGTTCTTTCTGCAACCATAAAGGTGTAAAGGGCAGAACTGCGGTGGGCGAAATGGTCATTCCCGATGCCAAACTTTTGGAACTTTTGATTAATAACGAAACGAAAAAGGCCACGGATTACTGGATGACAGAGCTCGGTGGACGCACGCTTAAGGAAAATGCTTTGGAAAAAATGCTCATCGGTGATATTGATATTGAAGAAATCGAAAGATGGTGCGGACTTTTGGATGAAAAAGCCGTATATTAGTCGGTCGGTAGTCAGTATTTAAAGTTTGCGAGTTAAAGTTAAAAGAAGTTCAGTAACTTTCTAAAAGGAGTTTGGGATATGAGAAGACGCTTTAAGCAAAATCCTAATGTAATCACGGATAACAAGGCAAGCGACATTGCCAGCTCCGCTATGGCGGAAAGCATACTGGAAGAACCTCAACCAAGTGCAAGAGTGACTGAGGGAAGCAACCAAGGCTTCTTTAGCAGAGTGTTTGAAGCGTATGCTAAAATTAGGTGCAGAATGAACAATCAAGGGCGGCTTAGAATTTACCGCAAGATGATGTCCCTTATTCGCAACCGCTTTTCGCTTATGGATTCTTTGGACCGTATGTATGATATTTTGTCGGACGGCGGCAAAGATGCAAGTAACCCTATGGCCGTGGCGGTTATGGCGTGGTCAAGAGCACTTGGTAACGGTGAAACTTTTTCCGCGGCGGTGCGCGGATGGGCCCCTTCGCGTGAGTGTCTGATGCTTTCAACGGGCGATGTGTCCGACTTGGATGAAGCCTTGGAAAATCTTATCAAAGTGACAGAAGGTGCGGCAAAAATGACCGGACCTATCATTAACGCAGTGCTTTATCCGGCGTTCTTGTCACTTATGACTGTGCTTATTATTTACGGCGTGGGTGCGTATTTGGTGCCGCCTATGGTTGACGCCGCGCCTAATATTCGCTGGACGGGAATGAGCGGCGATTTAATCGCGCTGTCAAATTGGGTGACCGATAATTGGTTGCCGGCGTTCTTATTCCTGCCTACGATATTCTTTGCTATTTATATTACTCTGCCAAGATGGAAAGGCATTACGAGGGCTTGGTTTGATAAATATCCGCCTTGGTCGCTTTACCGTGTGTATGTGGGCGTAAGCTGGTTGCTTACTTTTGCTGCTTTGGTAAAGGCGGGAACTCCCGTGTCAAAGGCGTTGCGAGCCCTGCGTGCGGATTCTAACCCTTATTTGCTCGAGCGTATTGATAAAGCTCTGGTATTTATTAACAACGGTGACAACATCGGTGATGCACTCTTAAAGACGCGTTACGGTTTCCCCGATAGCGAGATTATCGGTGATTTGCGCATCTATTCCGAGCTTGATAACTTCCAAGAAGCGCTGAACAAAATGGCAAATGACTGGTTGGAACAGAGCTTGGATCAGATTGAAAAGCGTGCTGCGGTTCTTAACACCATAGCGATTTTGGCGGTTATTGCCGTTGTCGGTTGGGTTGTTATCGGCACCTTTGATATGCAGGATCAAATTGCCAGAGCTATCGGATAGGCGGTTACCCCGCCTTTTCCCTTGCTTTTTTGGCCTTTTTTGCTTTTTTCGGCAAAAGGGAATTAAAGGGCTTAAAAATTATTTGCAACCTTATTTATTTATTGTTAATCTTTTGCTGTTAGGTTCGCTTTCATAACACATTGCTTTGTGTTATTTCGGAGATAATTTTTTATTAGGAGTTAATATACGATGTTAAAAAATACACAATCCGGTCGTTCAATGATCGAAATGCTTGGTGTTCTTGCTATTATTGGTGTGCTTTCTGCCGGTGGTATTGCGGGTTATTCCATGGCAATGAAAAACTATAAGGCTAACAAAGCAATGGAAGTTATCCAAATGCTTTCTACTCAAGCCAAGACCATCTACAATGGTAACTATACCAATATCAGCGCGAATGATATGACTGCTCTCGGCTCTGACTTTACATCGCCTTTCGGGAACATCACCATTGCCGAAGTAGACAATGATGTTAAGCACTTTACTCTTACAATGCTTAACGTTGAGCAATCCGCTTGTATTAAGCTTAGTGCTGCTAACTGGGGTGGTGCAACTGTAGAAGTTGGAGGTAACGCTGTCGCAAACATGGCAGATGCGCTTACATCCTGTAACAATGCTGATGACAACACCGTAGTTTGGACTTTTGACTAGTTCACAGCTCGGTTATTGTTAGGTTTTATTAGGAGTTAAATACGATGTTAAAAAATACGCAATCCGGTCGTTCAATGATCGAAATGCTTGGTGTTCTTGCCATCATCGGCGTGCTTTCTGCCGGTGGTATCGCGGGTTACTCCATGGCGATGAAGAACTACAAAGCAAACAAGGCTTCCGAAGTCGTGCAAATGGTTTCTACTCAGATGAAGACCGTTTTCAATGGTGTTTATCCTGAGGGTAATACCGTTATTAACGAAACAAACCTTGGTAAGGTTGGTATTACTACCGATGATTCTCCGTTTGTAATGACTATTGAAGGCGGTGCCGGCGCTGAAGGTACTGAGAGCGAAGCTTTCAAAATCGTCTTAAACGATGTTGAAAAGTCCGCTTGCATTAAGCTTGCTACCGCTAACTGGGGTTCCGATATCGTAAGCATCAAGGCTGGAACGACAACTAAAGCCAAAGCTGATTTGCCGTTCTCTATCGCTGATGCAAATGCTGCTACGGCTTGCTCTCCGGCAACCGGTGACGCTGCGATGGAATTCGTTTTCAAATAGTCGTCTGATTGTTTAAATAAAGGCAGGCGGGGTTATTTTCCCCGCTTGTTTTTTTGTTTATCTGTTATTAAGAATTATTGTGCTATGGTTTGTCCTATGGTTAAAGTGAAGCTTCTGGTGTGTTCGGTGATGTCAGTGATGATGGGTAGTGAAAATAATCAAAACGGACGATCGATGATTGAAATGCTTGGCGTGCTTGCCGTCATCGGCATGCTATCCGTAGGTGCTATAGGCGGATATACTATCGCCATGCAATCTTTTCGCTCAAATGAGGCTTTGGATCTTATCCAAAAAACTTCGGTGCAAATACGCACTACTTTTAACGAAAAATATACGGGTCTTAATTGCGCCGTGCTTGGAAGCATCGGTATACTGGATGAAAGATATATAAATGCGGGCGGTAATTGTCAAAATCCGCCCGTAGGAGCGAGTTGGACGATTACTTCGCCTTCGCAAAAGTTCTACACAATCTCTCTTAAAGGTGTGGACCTTGCGCCTTGCACAAAGCTGGCACGGGCGTATTGGGGCGATTCAGGTACTTTTGTTGATTTGAAAGTCGGCGCGGAAGGGTCAGAAGTTTTGGTTTCCAGTGCGGCAATTTCGCCCCCCGTGGAAACTGTAGTCGAGCAATGCAAGAATGGCGGCTCGATGGTGTGGACATTTAAGTAGGTTTAAGGGTCAGGGCTTAAGATTAAAGAACCTACAAAATAAGGAGTGAGAGCCATGTTAGGACAAAATCAAAGCGGGCGGTCGATGATTGAAATGCTTGGTGTGCTTGCGATTATCGGGGTGCTTTCTGCCGGCGGTATAGCGGGCTATTCCGTAGCGATGAAAAGCTATAAGGTCAATAAAGCTATTGATATGGTTCAGCTTATTTCTACTCAGGTAAAAGGTCTTTACAGCGATGATTTTGCCGACATTTCCTGCAAAAAGCTGGGCGATTTGGGCTATCTTTCCGCCGAGTATTATGATTCCACCCAAACGGGTGATGCGGCTTGTATAGCGGCTCCGGTCGGCGATTCTTGGAAAATAGCACAAAAGTCGGGCGACAGTTCTCATTATCAAATCTTTATTAATGATGTGGAAAAGGCGGCTTGTATCAAACTTGCTCAAGTTAACTGGGGCGAAAGTGCCATTTTTGAAAGTTTTGCCGTAGGTGGCACGGTAGTAAACGGGCTTAACGGTAATGAGCGCATGAAACCGACGGTTTCCGACGCTACCGCCGCTTGCTCAAGTGAAGATGCCAACAATCTGGTGTGGACGTTTAAATAGCTAGGAATGAGTAATGAGGAATTAGGAAAGATTGCGTTTTTGTATTCTGCAAAAATAGCCTTTGCTTGTTTTCCTTGAACTTTAACCTTTGACCCTCTTTGCCCTTGGGTGAGCGGCATTGTAAACCCTGCTCAAATGCTCGGAGTCGACTTCGGTATATCTTTGTGTAGTAGAAAGCGAGGCGTGCCCTAAAAGCTCCTGTATCGTCCTTAAATCGCCTCCTGCGGACAGTAAATGTGTAGCGAAGCTATGGCGCAGCGAGTGCGGCGTGGTGCATTCCGGCAGCCCCAGATAGCCGCGCAGTTTGCGCACTTGGCGCTGGACAACACCGGGATTAAGCCTCCCTCCCCCCTTGCCGATAAACAATGGCATTTTGTCCGCAAGCGGGCGAATGGGATATGCTGCCAGATAATCCTTTATAAGATCCTTTACAAACGGCAGGACGGGGACAATCCTTTGCTTCCTGCCCTTGCCAGTTATGGTCATTTCTTCACCCTCAGGAATGTCTCCGATGTTCATATTAAGCGCTTCGGACAGACGTAGGCCGCAACCGTATAAAAGCGCGAACAAGGCGGCATCCCTTTTGCCCAACCACGGCTCGTCGTATAGTTCGGCGGCAGAGGTTATGGTTTTTATCGCCTCATCCTCGGGTATGGGCTTGGGGATAAAGCGCGGGATTTTGGGCGAGCGGACAGCGGAAACAGCTTTGTTCTTACCCTTGCCTGACCTATCCAGCCAGCGGAAAAAATTACGAAGCGTTGACATTTCCCTAGCAAGTGAAGTGCGGGAAAGCCCTTCCTCGGTTCGGCTGCTTAAAAAAGCGCGGAAGTCGTGAATATCCATTGTCAAAAGGTCCTTTAGCCTTGGCTCGGAGCCTTTATACTTTTTGTAAAAGTCCAAAAAAGCCGCCATATCAAAACCATAGGACAAGACCGTATTTTGGCTGAAACGCTTGGTTGATTTAAGGAAAAGAAGCCACTCGCCCAGCGTTTTTATAAGGTCGGGAGCGGCAGTGAACGCTATGTTCGAAGCTATAGGCAGGTTTTCTTTCGGCAAATCGTTATTCCTTTATGATTTTTTGTATTGTATAGTTTTTTTATGCTTAAAACAAAGAAAAATATAGCTGTAGTTGCAGTGCCTCTGCCCCTTCTCGATGCTTATGACTACAAGGTTCCGGACGGAATTGTTGTGGCGGTGGGCGATGTGGTGTCCGTGCCGTTTCGGCGCGAGTCGGTGCTTGGTGTAGTGGTAGCGCTTGCGGATAAGTCCGATGTTCCCGACGCGCGGCTTAAAAGCATTTCGGAGCCGGTGGCGGCAGGGGTCTTTTCCCCCGTAATGCTGCGATTTTTGCGCAAGGTGGCGGATTATAATGTCGTGCACTTCGGAGCGGTGCTTAAAATGGCGATGAGCGTGCCCGATGCATTTAAAAAAGTGCGGGTGACAAAGGCATCGCGTGTGTTTGATTTTGCTTTGCCTCAGCTGGGGCAAGGCAGGGTTGTTCTTACGCCTTCGCAAAAAGCTGCGGCGGCGGAATTAGTGGCAAAGGTAGGCGGCGTATACTCTGCTACTTTGCTCAAAGGGCTTACCGGTTCGGGCAAGACCGAGGTTTACTTTGAGCCTTTGGAAAAGGCGCTTGAAAGTGGCGGGCAGGTGTTGGTTTTGCTGCCTGAAATTATGCTTACCACGCAGTGGCTTGAGCGGTTCAAGCGCCGCTTTGGTGTAGAGCCTGCTCTTTGGCATTCGGATTTAACGCCGGCAGTGCGGCGGCAGACTTGGCAAGCGGTCAATGACGGGCGAGCGAAAGTGTTGGTCGGTGCGCGGTCGGGACTTTTCCTGCCTTTTAAAAATCTTGCCCTTATTGTAGTTGATGAGGAGCATGATGCTTCCTTTAAGCAAGAGGACGGAGTGGTTTATCAAGCTCGGGATATGGCGGTTTTGCGTGCGTCTATCGAAAAAGTGCCGATTATCCTTTCTTCCGCTACGCCTTCTTTAGAAACGCTTGCCAATGTCCGCGCGGGTCGTTATGGAGAGGTGGTGCTTGCCGAGAGGGTGTTCGGGGCAAAGATGCCCAAACTTTCCCTTATCGATATGCGGGCAGAGAAAATGGAAAAGCTTGAAGGGGGGCGGCCTTCGTGGATATCGCCTTTGCTTGCTCTTAAAATCACCGAAACTTTAAAGCGCGGCGAGCAGGTGCTGCTGTTTTTGAACAGGCGCGGGTATGCCCCGCTTATGCTGTGTCGGGCATGCGGGCATAGGATTACCTGCCCTAATTGCTCGGCGTGGATGGTGGAGCATAGGCAAAGCGGGCAGCTAATTTGTCATCATTGTAATGCTTCCATGCCTATTCCTTCAATATGTCCCGCTTGTAAGACCGAGGACAGCCTTGTATCGTGCGGTCCGGGTGCCGAGCGGGTGCTTGAGGAAGTTAAGCTTCGCTTTCCTGCGGCGCGGGCGGCGTTGGTTACCAGCGACACGCTCGGCTCGGCCAAGAAGGCGGCAGAAGTGCTGGACAGGATATGCGCGCACGAAGTGGATATTATCGTCGGGACGCAGGTGCTTACCAAGGGACATCACTTCCCTTTGCTTACCCTTATCGGAGTAATTGATGCGGATTTAGGACTTGCCGGCGGGGATATGCGCGCGGGCGAGCGCACTTTTCAGCTGATGAATCAGGTGGCGGGGCGCGCGGGACGCGAAGGTAAGGAAGGCGCGGCCTTTTTGCAAACTTACCTGCCCGATAACGGAGTGCTAAAGGCTTTGGTTTCCGGCAGCGAGGATGCCTTTATGGCAGCAGAATGTGAAATGCGGGAAATGCTTATGTATCCGCCGTTTGGAAAAATGGCAGCCTTAATCATCAGCGGGAAAAATGAGGCTGCGGCGCTTAAAGCGGCACGAGGGCTGGCAAAGTGCGCCCCTCCCCCCTCTTTCGGGGTGGAAGTTTTGGGCCCTGCGCCCGCGGGTATTGCTTTTCTTAGAGGTAAATATCGTTTCCGCCTTTTGGTAAAGGCTCCTAAAAAAGTCGCCCTCTCGGCTATTATAAAGGAGTGGCTGACAAAGATAAAAATATCCTCTAGTATAAAGGTGGAAGTCGACGTTGACCCTTATAGTTTTATGTAGGAAAGGAGACGAAAATGGGCGTAAATATCAGGCATAACGGGGAACTTTTTTGTGACAGCTTTCTTGATGACGGTAAGTACATTGTAATTACAAGTGTGCGAACAATAGAATATCCTACCCCCATGGATTTGCTGGTTATGGCGCTGGGTTCGTGCATAGTCAGCAACATCTCCAACAGTGTGGAAGGGCGCATACCCCTTAATACCAGAAACATCTCTTGCCACTTGGAAAAAAAGGTGCAGGAGAAGCCCGTGCATAAGCTGGTCGGGATAAAGGCTACGGTTACGGTAGCGGGCTCGAATCTGCTTTCCGAAAGGGATAGACAGTTAATTGAAACGGCAGGAAAATCTTGCCCTGTCAAAAACTCTTTACGAGAAGACATAGACTTTAAAATTCAATTTAAATATGTATAGAGTTGAATCGATTAATTTTGGTTTTTTGTTTTAGCTTTTTGAAAGGATAAGAAAATGAGATTACTTATTGCGATTTTTCTGCCGTTTTTAGTGTTTTTCACTATCGGGCGTCCGATAGCGGGGATTGTGTGCCTGTTGCTGCAAATCACCCTTATCGGGTGGCTTCCCGCGGCTTTATGGGCGGTTTATTCCCTTGGCCAGTGGACTACCGACAAGAAAATCGGCGAAGCTTTCAAAAAGAAATAGCCCTTGACCACAGGGAATAATCCCAAAATCGGCAGTTTTTAACCGACCACTATGCCCAACACTTTGCAAGTCTTGTTGGGAAGGTGGAGAATGCGGCGGATTTCCTTACCTTCCAAGTGGCGCTTTACCGCTTCGTTCTCCATGGCAACAGCCTCAATTTCCTTATCTGTGGCGGTAGCGGGAATTATAAGCTCGGCGCGCTTTTTACCGTTTATTTGCACGACCAAAGTCACCTCGTCAGCTTGTAATTTCTCCTCGTCATACTGCGGCCAAGCAAGGAATGCCGCGGATTTAACGCCGGCAGGGAGCTTGAAGTTCTTGCCTTCGCTATAGATTTCCTCAACCATGAAAGGCGTGTAGGGCTGCATAAGCTTCAGTAAAATCTCGACATGCTCCTTTTTCGGCTTTGCCTCGGCCGCCAGAGCGCCGGAAAGCACCATAAGCGCACTTATACCCGTGTTAAGCCTTATGTTTTTGATGCTCTCGGTTACTTCCTTTATGGTGGAATGAACAAGGCGTTCAATGTTCTTGTCGGCAGGAGCGTCGGAAGTGTCCAAATCTTTTCTATGCGCCAGCGCCCATACGTTCGCGATAAACCTTTCCTGACCCACGATAGTGGTTTCGCGCCAAGGAGAAGTTGCCTCTAAAGGTCCAAGGAACATCATGTGGCAGCGGAAAGCGTCAACCGAGTGGCGAGCACACACATCCTCGGGGCAGACACCGTTTTTGTAGCGCTTGCCCATTTTGCCGGGGTTAATGGTCAGTTTTTCGCCGGTTTCCTTATTGTAAGCGGTGCGAACGCCGCCTTCTTCCCTTTCTTCTACCTTTTCCACTTCGACATAGAAGCCACGCGAGTCGGAATAGGCGTCCGCGGTTATCATGCCTTGGTTAAACAGCTTATAGAAAGGTTCGGGAGTGGATACCAATCCCAAGTCATAAAAGACTTTGTGCCAGAAGCGAGCGTAAAGTAAATGCAAAACGGCATGCTCAGTGCCGCCGACATACAAGTCAACCGAACCTTTGGCTCCAAAATGCTCGCCCGACCAGTATTTTTCCGCCGCTTCATCAACAAATCCGCCCTCATAGTTAGGCGAGAAGTAGCGCATGTAATACCAGCAAGAGCCTGCCCAGTTCGGCATGGTGTTTGTGTCGCGGGTAAAGGTCTTGGCGTCTTTGCCGTCGCCGAGCTTAACACTGCCGTCGGGCAGAATCGTGCCTTTTACCTTCAGCCAATCGGTAACGCGCCCCAAGGGAGTTACGGGATCGGCGTCCTTGTCGTCACTGGTAACCGGCTTAAAGTCCGTAACTTCAGGCAGGGTTATGGGTAAATCCGCCTCGGATACGGGATACGCCTTGCCCGATTCGTCATAAACAATGGGGAAAGGCTCGCCCCAGTAGCGTTGGCGTGAGAAAAGCCAATCGCGAATGCGGTAAGTTTTCTTTGCCGCGCCTGCACCCAAGGCTTCCAGCTTTTCACAGATTTTCTTTATCGCAGTGCGGTTATCAAGTCCGCCCAAGTCTTCGGCGCCTTCCAGCCCTTCAAGAATAGTCCCGTCATCGGTAAATGCCGTACCAAACTTGGCGCAATTCTTTATGTAAAGAGCGCGAAGATCCTTGTCCGGTGCGTATTCTTTGCCCTTTGGCGCGTTGGCATCAAGCCAGTCATCATTCGGCATAAGAACGGGAATTATGGGGATATCATACTTTTTCGCAAAGTCGAAATCGCGCGTATCGTGAGAAGGAACGCCCATTACCGCACCTTCGCCATAGCCGGATAAAACATAATCACCGACCCAAACTGGAATTTTCTTGCCCGTAAGCGGATGTGTGACATATTGCCCCGTAAAAATGCCCTGGTGAGTGGTCTTGTCCTCGTAAGCGTGATTGCGCGCCAGCGATACCATTTTCTTCACCGCTTCGCCCGCATATTTTACTGCCAGCGGATGCTCGGGAGCGACCGCAACAAAAGTTACGCCCGGTAAAGTATCGGGACGAGTCGTGTAAACATTAAGCTTGGAGCCGTCCTCGGCCTTAAAGGAAACAAGTGCGCCTTCGGAAGGACCTATCCATTCTCTTTGCATTTCCATAACGCCCTTTGGCCAATCCAGCAGCTTTAAGTCATTATAAAGGCGGTCGGCATAGGCGGTTATCTTCAGCACCCACTGTTTCAAAGGCTTTTTGTAAACGGGATAGTCGCCGCGCTCGGATTTGCCCTCGGGAGTGACTTCTTCGTTTGCAAGCACCGTGCCGAGCATGGGGCACCAGTTAACATCAACGTTCTTTATCACCGCTAAACGAGCGGCATCCACCAAGTCCTCTATCTCGGATTTTTTAACATTAATGTGATAGCGGTTGCCGGCAGGACCGACTTCGCCGAATTGATCCTTTTTCCACTTGCCGGATTGAAGCTTCTCGCGCAGGTCCTCTATCGGTCTGGCTCTGCCGACGATTTCATTGCCGAGCTTGTCCTGCCATACTTCAAAACGGTTGTAGTAGGAATTAAAGAACTTTAAAAACAGCCACTGAGTCCAATGGTAATAGTCGGGTTTGGAGCTTTCAAAACGCGCCGTTTCGTCGTGGTCATAACCAAGCGCGCGCAGCTGACGAGTGAAAACCTTGATATTCTCGTCCGTGGTTTCGGCAGGCTGGCGTCCGGTTTGAATAGCGTATTGCTCGGCAGGCAAACCAAAGGAGTCAAAGCCCATTGAGTGCAAGACATTATATCCTTGCATACGGTAGGCGCGCGAGATTATATCCGTTGCCGTGTAGCCTAAAGGGTGCCCGATGTGCAGACCCGCGCCGCTGGGATAAGGGAAAAAGTCCAAGATAACCTTTTTAGGCTTGGTAGCATCAAAGTCTTTGTCCTTTGGCCCCAAAGTCTTAAAAGGATTCTCTTTTGCCCACTTGTCGCTTAACTTTTTCTCGAATAATTTTGCCGCTGCTAAATAGTCCGAAACTTTGTTTACTTCTGCCATTTTGTTTTTCCTTAATTCCTCTTTGTTTTGGTATAGCTTGGAAAAATATATTTTTGCTTGATTTATGTCAAGGTAAAGCCTTTATTGCGCTTGACCAAAAGCGGCGGTTAAGAGTAAAAAAGACCATTGTTTCTAAAAGAGGTGAAAAAATGAAGGCAGATGTAAGCAAAATTAAACCACGGTTTTTTAATACCGCAACGCGGCAAGTCGATGATTTCATTCCCGTAATTCAAGGGAAAGTCGGTATGTATTGCTGCGGCCCGACGGTTTATAGCTATGCCCATATCGGAAACTTTCGGACTTATATTTTTGAAGATGTGCTGAAGCGCACTTTGCAAGGCCTTGGGTATGAGGTTAAGCATGTGATGAACATCACCGATGTCGGGCATTTGCAATCGGACGGCGATGAAGGCGATGACAAAATGGCCGTAGCGGCAAGACGCGAGCAAAAAAGCCCTTGGGATATCGCCAGATTTTATGAAAAAGCCTTCTTCGACAGCTCGAAAAAACTGATGATTAAGCGCCCCGATGTGGTGTCGAGGGCAACCGAGCATATCCCCGAGATGATTAATCTTGTGTCTTCGCTTTTGGAAAAAGGCTTCGCATATGAATCGCAAGGCAACATCTACTTTGATGTGGCGAAGTTTCCGCGCTATGGGGACTTTGCAAGGCTGAAGCTGGACGATAATAAAGAAGCACGTGTGGACGAGGATAAAAACAAACGTAATCAGGCAGATTTCGTCTTGTGGTTCTCGCAAAGCAAATATCCTAATCAGATTATGAAGTGGGATTCGCCCTTTGGTGTGGGTTTCCCCGGCTGGCATATCGAATGCTCGGCAATGGCAATGAAATATTTGGGTGAGCGGGTCGATATTCACTGCGGCGGAGTGGATCATATTCCGGTGCATCACACTAATGAAATTGCACAATCCGAATGCTCACTCGGACATAAGTGGGTGAATTACTGGATTCACGGTGAGTTTCTTAACGTTGACGATTCCAAGATGAGCAAGTCCAAGGGCGGTGTGCTTACCGTTGACAGGCTGATAGAGGATGGATTCCACCCGCTTTCTTATCGCTACCTTGTCCTTACTTCGCATTATCGCAGCGGACTTAATTTCAATTACGAAATTTTGGAAAATGCGCAAAACGCTTATAAAGCCCTTTACGACAAGGTGCAGGAACTACGCAAAATCGTAGCGGCGGGCGGAGATGATAAGCCCAGTGACGAGGCAGCGATGCTTCGCTACTCCACCGAGTTCTGGAGCGCTCTTGCCGATGATTTAAAAACTTCGGCAGCGGTGCAGGTGGCGTGGTGCGTAGCGCGTGATGAAACGCTTTGTGCGGCGGATAGGCTTGCGCTTTTGACCGAGTTTGACTCGGTGTTCGGGCTTAAACTTTCCGACAAGCCCGAAGCCTTGTCCGAGGAAGAGCAGATACTTTTGGATGACAGAGCCGCGGCGCGAGCGGCAAAGAACTGGGGCGAATCCGACCGTTTGCGCGATGAGCTTTTGGCCAAACACGGCGTGCAGATAAAGGATACTGCCGACGGAGTCAGCTGGACCAGAGTCCTGCCAAAGGTGGGGTAAAGTTAACGCCTTAAACTTTTTACTTAATTGTCTTTGCACGCGGCCTTCTTAAAATAAAAGCCTTAAACAAGGAGGTAGAAAAATGCGTTACTCCATCAAAAATATTATGGTGCTCATGGGCTTTATTTTCCTTTGTCTTTTGACAGGGATGATAAGTTCTTATTTCATGACGGACGGTTTGCAAAACTGGTATCCCTCGCTTATAAAGTCGCCACTTTCTCCACCTGATTGGCTATTTGCGCCGATGTGGACCGTTCTTTATATCCTTATGGGAACGGCAGTGTGGCTGATGTGGTGCGAACGCGAGGCGCAACAAGATACTTTTGCCATAGCCATGACTATGTTTCTGGTGCAGCTTTTCCTTAACGGGGCGTGGACTTTTTGCTTTTTCTATTTGCAAAATCCGGCGTTGGGATTGATGGAAATAATCGGATTGGATTTGGCTCTTTGTCTTACCGTTTTTGTGTTTTTAAAAATGTCGCGAGCGGCAGGAGTTTTGCTCTTTCCTTATGCACTGTGGCTGGCGTTTGCGACTTACCTTAACGGCTATATCGTATGGGCAAACTAAGAGAAACACTCGCTTACAGGCTAATTTGAAATATTTGTAATATTTTGTGATTTATTGTTGACAAAGAGATTCTTTGCCTATAAAAGGTGGCTAGTTTTTGTTCAACTTTTTATAGGTAGATAAAATGTCTTTTTTGAAAAATACTCTTTTAAGTGCGGCAGCAGTTGCAACAGTGGTTGCGGCAATGCCTTCATCTTCTTTGGCCGCGGGCTTCCAGCTCGGTGAGCAGAGCGTGACAGGTTTGGGCAGAGCCTTTGCCGGCGGTGGTGTTGTCGGCGATGACTTGTCGGCGATTGCTTATAACCCCGCAGGTTTGACCTTGGCAAAAGGGCTGCAAATGCAAGCCGGATTTATCGGAGTGCACATTAACAGTAAATTACACGGAACTTACACTCCCATATATCCTTCAGGACCTTCGGAAAGCGGAAGCACCGAAATTAAAGACACAATTCCCGTGCCGTCCTTTTATGTTTCTTATCAATACAACAACAACTTGACGGTAGGTCTTGGAGCGTTTGCATCTTACGGCTTTGATATTGAATACGATCCGAATTGGTTCGGACGCGCACAAGCGGTGGATTCGAACTTGAAGGCCATGGTCATAAATCCTACCGTTGCGTATAAAATTAATGACAAATGGTCTATCGGAGCGGGATTTGTGGCTCAAAGGCTGACGGCAAAACTGACTGCTTCAGGTTCGAAAATGAAGGCCGACGATTGGGCTTACGGCTATGATATCGGCATTATGTATGAGCCTTTTAAAGATACTCGTTTCGGACTCAGCTACCGTTCGCAAGTATCGCATGAGCTTGACGGAGAACTTTACTATCCTGCAAAATTCGGCGTAGGTGCGGATCTTGATTTGCCTGCGTTTGCAACCCTTGGCGCGTATCACAAGCTTAACGACTGGTTAGGACTTTCCGGAACGGTGCGTTGGACCAACTGGTCAACCTTTAAAACTCTTGAGATTAAAGATTATACTGGCTCTACCATAAGCTATGTGCCCGAGAAATGGAAAGATACTTGGTACTTCGCTTTAGGCGCGGATTTCTACATCAATGACAAGTGGACGGCGCGTGCAGGCTGGGCATACGATTCCAACCCCATCAGAGGGGCGGAATACAGAACTTCCCGTATTCCCGATACTTACCGCTACATCGTAAGCTTGGGACTTAGTTACAAGTGGAACGAGCACCTTACCTTTGATGCAGGCTATATGCATGTATTCTTTGATAACACACACATAGACAATAACGGACTTTATCCTGTAGCTTCTCATCCGGTAAAGGATAACCTTAAAGCCGTTTATAAATCCTCGTTGGATTTGATTGGTTTGCAGGTACAGTACAAGTTCTAAATTATAAATCTTCTAAAAAACTTAAAAGGTCGCTCTGCGGCCTTTTTTGTTGTCCGGCGCACATTGTTTTAAACTTAAATGTTGACAAATATGGGCAGAATCTTTATGATTTCCCCTAGTTTGTTGTGACTCGAAGCAATAAAAGGGATAAACAAGCCCTTGGAGGCTTTTTGTCTTTTATTAATAATTTCTATACGATTAAGAATTATAACTTGGCGTATATAACTTTTTTGAAGCGGGGAAAAATTGAAGCCCTTTGGTTTTTTAGTTAGATTTATTTTAGTCGGCATTATATGGAGTACCGTCTTTTTAACTTTGTGGCGGTCAGCCATTTACGAAATATGGGGCTTTGATGCCGCGTTTAACAAACACTGGATTTTCCTATGGCAAATGTGGCAGGACGGGTGGGTCATCGATACCGTTTCCGAATGGTTGTTTTTCCTTGCCATATTCCTGTTTATACCCTTATGGCTTTTGGGCTGGCTGGCTTTCGCGCAAATCAAGTGGGGCGCGTTGATTTTAAAGGGATTGAAATATGCCTATACCCGCCTGCGCAAAGCTCACAAAAAATACTTTGAGCAGAAGGTGCTGGTAATAACACGTAAGAAGTCTTATCGCCGCATCAGACCACCCGCACTTACTTATGTCATGCCTACGGTCAGCAAGCCTAAGAAGCGCAAAAAACGCAAAGACGGCAAAGACGACACGAAAATGCGGGATAAAATTGATGTGCTTTCCGGCAAAAAGGGCAGCAAAAAGAAAAAGAAGAAAAAAGCGGATTTAATGGCTGAGTTGGAGAACTTTGATCGTGATTCCAATATGCCGACCTTTATGGACGAGGATGAAAGCTCCCCCGAGATTGAAGATATCTATAACTCACGGCGTAACGATGTAGTGCCGCCTTGGGATACTACGCCCGAGGAAAAGCCCGAACCCGAGCCCATGACGGCCGAGGAGCGGGACGGTATGCTTTCAAAAGCTATAAACGAAGCAAAAGAGCTTATAAAAGCTCATGGCTTTGAGGTTATTGAAGATGTAGCCGTGGGTGATGTTAACATCGGAATAGTCGGAATATCCGGCGATACTCTGCTCGCCTGTATGATTGACCGCGATGAAGGCGATTGGCTCGCCGATGAAGAAAGCTTTAACGACGAAGAACCTTTGTGGTTCTCGGAAAAAACGCACCGTGTTTCGCCCGTAAAACTGCTTTCAGACGCCACCGAAGCGATAAAGAAAAAGCTGGGACTAGGTGATGATATCGAGGTCCAAAATGTTTTGGCAATTGAGGGCGGAAATGTTATAAATGCCGTGGATATGACGGAAACATGGGATGGCTTGGGTGTAAAAGTTTGCCGCGTGGCAGGCGGAGCGCCCGTAACCTTGCCCAACATTGTGGAAGTCGTGCCAAAAGCTAAAAAGAAAGCTACCAAAAGCTTTAGCGATGAATGCAAAAGGATTTTGAAAAACGGCGGTAAAGGTTAGTGTTAGGTTTTTAAGGAAAGGCTTGGGAATAAATGTTAAGACGCGGAGAAGAATGGGCAGAATACGACAAGGCAGTCACGTGGGTTGTCTTTAGCTTTTTGATTGCAACTTTAGTAATGGTCGTGTTCGCGATTATCGCCCTTCCTCTCGGTTATCTGGTCGGCAAAGGGATAAGCAGCGACACTCTCGGCGTGGTCGGGCAGTTCTTCAGTTCGGTATGGCAGAACCCGGGATATTTAATCGATAAATACGGCGATTGGTTTAACGATTACTGGAATCACAAAGGCTTTTCGTGGGCGATGTATATGCCCATGTTGCCGTTTTTGCTGTTCTTTCTCATAGCGTTTGTGGGAGTTATTGCTAATCCGCATTCTTTTATGTCAACCTTGCACGGCTCGGGACGTATTGCAACTTATAAAGATATTAAGAAAATGAAGCTGTTTGACGGCTTTGTCATGGTGCTCGGCAGGTTTAAGGGCAAGCTTTTGAAGCTGCCGGAAACGCTGTCGACGCTGGTGGTTGCTCCTCCGGGAACAGGTAAAACTGTTGCGGTGGTTATTCCCACCATATTGGAATCAAAGGGGCTTAGTCTTATCATCAACGACCCTAAGCCCGAGCTTTGCTTTAAAACCAGCGGATACAGGCAGACCATCGGACCCGTGTTCATTATTAACTGGGGTGCGGAAGACGACCCCGCAAACGGCGTGTTCTATCCTAACTGGAACCCGCTTTCTTCCGTTTGTATTCCTCCTCCCGGTCCGGGGCGTGATATGTATATCGATTCCATGGTTGCCGTTTTGGTTGAAGAAGCAAAGGGCGGGGCCGATCCTCACTGGTATAAAACAGGTCGAAACGCCTTGGCAGGCTTCTTGCACTTTATTTGTTCAAAGTGCGAAAAGGCGCGCGCGAACGACTATTTTATTACGCGGCTTTATGAAGAAACTTTCGATGATGAAGATGCCAAAGTTTTGGAAACTTATTATATGGACATGACGGACCCCGATGCAGCGGTCGCTTTGCAAAGGCTACGCGAGGGTATGCTTACCCTTGACAACTATGCTCCGGTCGGCACTTGGGAAGGATTGCCCGAGGCGTGGACAGGAGCAGAGCCTTGTATCGCTCTTATCCTTGACTGGCTGACCGAAGCGCAGATGAAAATTGCCGCAGACCTTAAACGCCGCGTGGATGAAGGTGACCAGATGGCCATGCTTGCCGACCCCATGCGCGATATGCTTGATGATGCGGTCGAGGAAGCACGGAGATTCGGTTATGCTCACCGCTGCGTAGTGGAACTTTCGCAATTGTCGGGAACCCCCGATAAGGAAAGAGGATCTATTCTTTCCACGGCTCTTACCGGTGTCGGTATCTTTAAGAACTCGGCAGTGCGTGCCAGAACAAAGAACAGTGACTTTTCCTTCCCCAACCTGCGCGGTATGCGCGATCCCGTGACGGGTGAAATGCTGCCCGTGTCGGTTTATCTGTCCGTTAACCAGGTCGATGCGCGGTCTTTGGGCTTGATTACCGGTATTTTTGTTGAGCTTATGAGTGGATGGCTTATTTCCAACCCGCCTGATTTCAAGCTTCCCGACGGATCTCAAGTCGGCCCTTATCCCGTATTGTTCGTGCTGGACGAATTCCCGCAGATGCCTAAGCTGGCGGCGGTTAAAGATGGTCCTGCCGTAGGACGCGGACAGAAAGTTTCTTATCTTCTTATCGGGCAGGATTTGGGACAGATTTCCGGTCAATACGGAAAAGATGACTTGGAAACTATTATTACCACAACGGCGGCAAAAGTTATCTTGGCGCAGAACAACGAACAGACGGCAAAGCGTTTTGAAACTATGATAGGAACGCGAACGGTCGAGTCCGTTTCTTCTTCCAGAACCGAAGGGTGGTCCAGAAATGTTACGCCTTTTGCTTCCAATGTTACACGCGGAATTCAAGGAACTTCGGTTATTACTTCTTCGGAAATGTTATCACTTCCCGCCAACCAGCAAATCGTCTTGATGCAGGGCTTCTTGATGTATCCTATCCGAGCTGAGTCGCCAAGGTGGTTCTTGGATAAAGGTATGACGAAAAAATGCAGCATGCCCCCTGCTCCCAATGTGCCTTATTGGGTGGTGGCACAGCGCGAAGATACGGACAGCGCCATACTGGCACAGCTCACCGTTTTGGAGAAAAACCTGAAGCTTAAAATCATTGATGAAGTGGATGATATTGTTGAAAACGGTGATGAACTTGTTGACCCCGAGAATGTTTTGACGCAGGATGAAGGTGAAAGTGAAGGTAATGCCTCTGTGGATACGGGCTTAAGCGGTGAGAAAAGTGAAAATGACGGAGAAAATGCCTGATGTGGGATTGGACCGGAGCAAAAAATCCTCCCCCTTCTAAAGTAAAAGATGTGAGCGACGAGGAGATACTGGATGAGGGAACAACGCCTTCGTGTCCTACTTTTTTCGGCTATCACCGCGATCCCAGAATTATCCCTTATGAACGGGAAAAAACCGATGAAGTAAATCGGAGCAAAATGTATTCAAAGCCTCCCGAAGTTCCTATGCATCCTTCGTTTTTGCCTGATGACGCTAAGCTGCCGTGGGCACAAGGGCAAGGGGGGTTCGGTGCAGGCGATTATCAGCCTTCGCTTCAGCAAGAGCAAAGCTTCGAAGCGAGCTTAAAGACTACGACCGCGGTTATGCAAGCCGCTGCCATGGGCAACGATTTTCTTACGCCTAAAGTGGTTGAAGTAAGCGACGAAATGGGTATTTGGGAATGGCAATTCTCAATGTTTAACCTGCCTAATATGGCGCTTAAAGAAGTGGATTATATCTCTCTTACCATTAATAAGAAAAATGAGCTGCGGCGCGGGTTTAAACGGGCAAGACGCGACTTTTTGCGCTATATCGCCTATTACAATGTCAGCGAATTAAAAGATGCGGGAATGGATGAAAGAAGCTTGCAGATTTTGAAAAAAGGCAAAGTGCCGGAGAACTTCGATGTGCATCTTAAAATCCCTTTCGAATACGGCGGAACGAACGACTTTTCCAATCTGATATTTATTCAAACTCATCCTTTCCATGATGATATTCACAAGTTCATTGATATGCAAACAACTTCGCAACCTTTCGGGTGCCGCCTTTCTAAGCTTTATATCCCCGTGGCGGAAGGAAGGGTCTATGTGCCGAATGATTCCTCGGCACTGGGTGGCGGTAAAGGTAAAGGCGATAAGACTTCCGTGCAGGGATATTCGGAAAGCGCATTACAAGCCTTGGCGATGAAAACTATTGACAGGGGAGCAAATATCTAAATGGAAGCGATTGTCGAAAGCCTTAAAAAAGATATTGCCATCACATTTGACGGCGCAGATGTAAGGTCGGTGAAATTCGCTTCGACCATGCTTAAAAACAACGGTTTTAATGAAATACCGGCCGAGTATGCCGACTTCCTTAAAATAACTAACGGATTGATATGGAACGGAATTGAATTTTACGGTTCAAAAGGTTATGACCGCGAGGGCAAGGATTATTCTTTTCCCGGAATTGTTGATGTGAATATGGACTTTATGGGATTTGATGCGCTGGCGGGCAAGCTGATTGTCGGACGCGCACCCGAGGAGCTGCTGGTCTATGCGGCAAAGGACGAGCGCTGGCAATGCGTGGACCGAAACGATTTTATGGTGGTTCAAGTCGCTCCCACGTTTAAAGAACTCTTTACCGGTTTTATGGACGGAATGGTGTAAAGAGGCTTCTTCGCCTAATTAGGAATGAAGAATTTTAAACTTATAAACTAATAAGTTTATAAACTAACCTTTAACCTATTTCATTTTCTTTGCTTATGCGCTTATAATCCTTTTATGACTGATTACAAAAATGAAATACTTTCCGATTATGCGATTGATTTAAGGCAGCCGAGCGGAGTGCCTGCCGATTTTCGGTTGGTGAGCGATTATAAGCCGGCGGGCGATCAGCCGAGTGCAATTTTAGACTTGGTTGAGGGGGTTAAAAGAAACGATAAAAGCCAAGTGCTTTTAGGCGTTACGGGCTCGGGCAAAACCTTCACCATGGCAAGCGTTATAAACAGCCTTCGCCGCCCTGCCCTTATCCTTGCGCACAATAAGATTCTTGCGGCGCAGCTTTATGAGGAAATGAAAGCATTTTTCCCTTATAATGCGGTCGAATATTTTGTGTCTTATTATGACTATTATCAACCCGAAGCTTATATCCCCAGAACGGATACTTTCATCGAAAAAGACTCTGCCATAAATGAGCAAATCGACCGTATGCGCCATGCCGCCACGCGCGCTATTTTAGAACGCAGGGATACTGTTATCGTGGCATCGGTTTCGTGTATTTACGGCATAGGTTCACCCGAGTCGTATTCGCACATGGCTTTCTCCCTTACCAAGGGGCAAAAAGTTGAAATTAAAGACTTGGCGAAAAAGTTGGTGGAACTGCAATATGTGCGAGCGGATTTGGATTTTCGGCGCGGGGCGTTTCGGATAAAAGGTGATACGCTGGACATCTTTCCTACTCACTATGAGGATATGGCGTGGCGAATATCGTTCTTTGGTGATGAAATTGAGGCGATATACGAGTTTGATTCCTTGACGGGAGCGAAAGCGTCTGCACTGGAGAGCATAACCGTTTATCCCGCAAGTCACTATGTCACGCCACGCCCAGCCCTTTCGCAAGCAATAACTTCCATACGTGCCGAGCTTAATGAGCGGATAAAGTTCTTTGCCGATAACAATATGCCGCTTGAGGCTGAGCGTATTGCTCAGCGCACGCGCTTTGATTTGGAAATGATGGAAGCGACCGGATCTTGCAAAGGAATCGAAAATTATTCTCGCCACTTAACGGGACGCAAGGCGGGGGAACCTCCTCCGACTTTGCTGGAATACTTGCCTGACGATGCTTTGCTTTTTGTCGATGAAAGCCATGTAACAGTGCCGCAACTTCACGCTATGTATAAGGGAGATTTTTCTCGTAAATCCACTCTTTCCGAGTATGGTTTTCGCCTGCCTTCGTGTATCGACAATCGCCCTTTGAAGTTTGAGGAATGGGACAGAATGCGCCCGCAAACAATATTCGTTTCGGCAACGCCTGCTGCTTGGGAATTAGAACAATCCAAGGGGGTCTTTGCCGAGCAGGTTATTCGCCCCACGGGGCTTTGCGACCCGGTTGTAAGCGTGCGCTCTGCCACTAATCAGGTTGATGATTTAATGGCGGAATGTCATATTTGCGCCGAGCGAAAAGAACGGGTGTTGGTTACCACTCTTACTAAGCGAATGGCAGAGGATCTTACCGAATACTTTGACGAGCACGGAATAAAAGTACGCTATATGCATTCGGATACCGAAACTTTGGAACGCATTGAAATTATTCGCGATTTGCGGCTAGGCAAGTTTGATGTACTGGTGGGAATTAACCTTTTGCGCGAAGGTTTGGATATCCCCGAATGTGCGCTGGTGGCGATTTTGGATGCTGATAAAGAGGGCTTTTTGCGCTCGGCTACTTCGCTGGTGCAAACTATCGGCAGAGCCGCTCGTAATGTGAACGGGCGCGTGATTTTGTATGCCGATAAGATGACGGATTCGCTTCAGCTGGCAATAAACGAAACCGAGCGACGGCGCGCAAAGCAGCTTGCTTATAACAAAGAAAACAACATCACTCCCAAGACGATTTTGAAAAATATCTCGTCCGAGCAATACGCCGTTTGTGAAAAGGATTATACCGACGCTCCGATGGAAATGCCTTTTTTATTGCCGCCCCAAAAATTAGCGGCTACAATTAAGAAATTGGAAAAAGAAATGCTGGATGCCGCCGCGGATTTGAACTTTGAAAAAGCTGCAAAATTGCGCGACGAAATCAAAGCACTTGAAGCAGGGGAACTTGCGTATAAATAACGCTTGGTAAGTGATTTGCGTAAGGCAAAAGGAAGAGGATGGGTATATGAAAGACATTTTTAGATACAGTAAAAGCACCGAAGAACTACCTTTTGATTTAAAAATAACCAACGATTTTCCTTTGCAACTTACCTTTTTAAAAACCGGCAGCGGTAATCATATTTTAGGCTATGTGACGATTTGGGACGGCGAGCTCGGCGACCCGGAAATCATATTTGCAAATATCGGCGAAGGGACGCTTATCCCCTCGGTGAGCTCTTTTGATTTTGATAAAAATATAAGCGGAGCGGAGCTGGATTTTTTCCTTATTAACGACGGATTCAATCTTAATCAGAATACACCTTGCTTCAAAGATATAATCGCCGGAAAGGGCGGGCGGCTTGCCTTTATCGAACGCTGCGGCGAATGGCAAAATCAGCTTAGGAAAAACGACGGCGGCGAGCTGGAATGGGTGGACAAGGAAAGCGGCGATTTTGTGCAAGAGGCTGTGGCAGCGAATATCAATTCGGTTAATCCTTTGCTTGTGTGGATACCTGATGACGACGGTGAAGATGTGGAAATTTTGGCGGGTCATATCTTTCATACTTTTGCAAAAGAAGGTGGGGCGCTTGCACTTAATCCCGACGGATTTTGCCATGCCAAAATATATTTTGATGCAATGCCGGATTCTCTTTCTTTCGGCTTTTGCGAAATGCTCGACCCCGACAGCGGACTTTATAACGATGTGAAGTTTCGCCTGACGCTGGGGGAGGAAAATGTCTTCGCACTTTTACCTAAAACGATAGAAGTGGAAGGTGCGCTGGACGAGGTGGACGAGCGCGAAATATCATCAATAATTATTAAAATTACGGACGGTTTTTGTAGCGGTGATGTGCTGCGTCCGTGGATGATTCTTGTCGAAGAAGACGGCGTCGTGGACGGCGCGGGGGTCAGCTTTACCAACCTTGACAAAGAGGGGTGTCTGCTCCTTGACGGTAAGGCGGAAAAGTCTGTTTATGAAAGTCTTTTGAAGCATATCAGGCTGTGCAATTTAGAAGGCAAAAACCTTAAAGAAACGCGCGGACTTTCGCTTAAAATTATGACCGAGGGCGGAGAGTATAACACCACCGGAGTCGCGATTGCGGAAAGAATCGGTAAAGATTCACATTCCAAAAACGAGGAAGCGGAAAACAGAGGAGAGGTTTTTAAAAAAGAGGAAATGAAAGAAGAAACAGAACAAGAAAAAGAAGAAACAGAACAAGAAGAAACCCTAAAAACACCTTTAAAAAATGATGACGAAGCGCCGCTTGAAAAGCCTGAAGAAAAGCCTTTGTTCAGACCTTCGCCGCTGGCGGCAAGCGAGCGCAAAACCGTGCTTATTACCGGCGCGGCAAAGCGTGTCGGTAAAGTGTTGGCACTTGCTTTTGCTCATGACGGGTGGAATGTGATTATTCACTGCAACACTTCTTTGGAAGATGCGCGGGCGCTGGCAAAAGAAGTAGCAAAGTGCAAAGTGCGCACCGCAGTTTTACAAGCTGATCTTGGTGATGAAAGCGAAGTCGAACAGATATTCCCGCAAATCTTTAACGTGTTTGACAAAGTTGATTTGCTTGTTAATTGCGCAGCTATTTTTGATAAAGATGATTTATTCACTTCGTCCGAAGATTCTTGGGGACGGCACATGATGATTAACCTGCGCGCACCCGTCTTATTGATGCGTGATTTTGCGCGGCAATTCGTCGGCAAAGAAAACGGTGTCGGCAACATTATTAACATCATTGATGCGGGAGTTTTACGCACGGGTAAAGGCTTCTTCAGCTATAGCGTGAGCAAAGCCGCTTTACTTAGCGCAACAAAACTGGCAGCGCTGGAGCTTGCTCCGAATGTCAAAGTTAATGCCGTGTCACCGTGGCAGGTTATGCCTTCAAAATATGACAATGCAAAGGATTTTGAGGCGCTTGTCGAGGCGTCACCTTTGGGGGTTAATAACTCGGCGGATGAGATTTACGATACCATAAAGTTTATTCTTAAAACCGATTCCATGACGGGGCAGATGATTACTTTGGACAGCGGAACCTTTTTATAGTCGGCAGTTTATTCTTCAAAAAATATAGGAGCGTTTATGAACTCTTTAGATGAAGGCGTGGACATACTGAAAGCAAAACTTAAGACTTTGCCCGATGTCCCCGGAGTCTATCGTATGCTTGATGAAAAAGGCAAAGTGCTTTATGTCGGTAAAGCAAAAAATCTTAGAAAAAGGGTGACTAATTACACGCAGCCCGAACGCCTTTCGCAGCGCATAAAAATGATGGTAGCGGCAACACGCGACTTAATCGTAGTGACCACAAAAACCGAGGCGGAAGCCTTCTTGCTTGAAAATGATTTTATCAAGAATCTTAAACCTTATTTTAATATTCTTTTGAAGGATGATAAAACTTTTCCGCATATCGTTATCACCGATGACGAATTCCCCATGGTGATGAAAACACGCGGAGCAAAGAAAATTAAAGGTGAGTATTTTGGACCTTTTGCGTCCGCACTTTTTGTTAATCAGACGATTAAAATTTTGCAAAAAGCATTCCTTTTACGCTCGTGCAAAAACAATGTTTTTTCCACGCGGTCAAGACCTTGTTTGCTTTATCAAATAAAGCAATGTTCGGCGCCGTGCGTCGGGCTTATCAGCGGTGATGAATATGCAAAATCCGTCAGAATGGCAAAAGATTTTTTGCGCGGGAAAAGCGCGGCTTTGCAAGGAATATTAATAGCGGAAATGGAACACTTCGCATCGGCGAAAGAGTATGAAAAAGCGGCAGTGGTGCGCGACAGAATCAAAGCCCTTAATCAGGTGCAAACGCAAAACTTTGCCGATATTCCTGCAGAACTTAAAATCGATGTCGTCGCTGTTTTTAAAGACGGAAACGAAGCGGAAATACAAATATTTTTTATGCGCGGCGGCTTTAATTGCGGCTCTTTTTCCTATTTTTATGCCAGTGTCGGCGAAATGAGCGAGAACGAAATTATGGAAAGTTTCCTTGGGCAATTTTACAAAAATCACGATGCCCCAGACGAGGTAGTCGTATCTCATAAACCTGTCAGCGCAGATGTAATTGCCGCGGCACTCGGTGTTAAAATAAAAGCCGATGTTATCGCGGGCAGAAGGCAACTTTTGGAAACTGCTTTGCTTAATGCTCGTGCAGGTTTACAACGGCGAAAAATCGAAAAATCCGCAAATGAAAAAGTGTGGGATGAGCTTGCCGAAATGATTGGAATCTCCGCGGATAAAATGACCAGAATAGAGGTCTATGACAATTCGCACATTCAAGGAACTAACGCCGTCGGAGCAATGGTTGTCGCCGGCAAAAACGGCTTTGTAAAGAATGCTTATCGGCGATTTAATATTCAAAATCCAAATGTCATGGGTGATGATTTCGGTATGATGCGTGAGGTGCTTGCTCGCCGCCTTAAAGACAAAAAAGACTTACCCGACTTGATGATTATTGATGGCGGAAAAGGACAAGTTTCGGCGGTGCAATCCATCCTTAACGATATGCAACTTTCGCTTAAAATCATCGGTGTGGCAAAGGGTGAAAGAAGAAATGCGGGTGAAGAGAAAATCGTCTTTGCCGATGAGCGCGAAGATGTAAAACTGCCTCACAATTCGCCTTTGCTGTTCTTTATCGAAAGGCTGCGGGACGAGGCGCATCGCTTTGCAATCGGAACGCATCGCGCGCGGCGGGCAAAAAGTATGCTCGCAAATCCTTTAGATGAAATCGAGGGTATAGGGGCGGCACGCAAAAAAGCTTTGCTCGCTCATTTCGGTTCGGCAAAAGCAGTGATGGCAGCATCGGTTTTCGAGCTTGAAAAAGTCAAAGGTATCAGCAAGAACGAAGCTCAAAAAATATACGATTTTTTCAGGTAAAAAATCCTATACTTTTGGCGGCGGCGGGGGTAAAGTTTATTTACTTATCGGTTTTTGCTTTGTAAAGAGGTTTTGAAAGTGAAACAGTTACCTAATATCCTTACTATTTCCAGAGTACTTTTGATTCCCGTTATCGTTTTGTTGTTCTTTTTCAGCGGCAAGGCGGCGATTTTCACTTGCGGCGTGCTTTTTATCGTCGCAGCGGTGACGGATTATTTCGACGGTTATCTTGCCCGCTCGTATAAAAGTTTTTCCAGTTTCGGGCGCTTTTTGGATCCGATAGCGGATAAGCTTTTGGTTGCGGCAGTGCTGTTGATGTTGGCATTTTCACAAGCTCTGCCTTTGCTCGGAATTGTCCCCGCGCTGGTGATTTTGTGCCGCGAAATCGTTGTGTCGGGACTGCGCGAATATCTTGCCGAATTGCAGGTGGGAATGCCGGTGACACGCCTTGCAAAGTGGAAAACCGGCGTGCAAATGACAGCAATCCCGACATTGATTTTCGGGCAGATGTGTCCCTTTTTGGCTTATGTCGGTGCGGTACTTTTATGGATTGCCGCAGGTCTTACCGTAATGACTGGGTGGGACTATTTGAAAGCGGGTGTGCGCTATATGGATACCGAGCCGGCGCATCAGCTTAAAGCGGCAAAAAGCGGCAGTAAAGTCAGACCCTCTGCCAAAACCCATAAAAAGAAAACTTTGAAAAAGAAATAAGCAATGAATAATGCTCTTAAAAAAAGTGATAAAGTGCATATTTTAGTCGTCGATGATGACGACAGATTGCGACTTTTGCTTGAACGCTATTTAAAGGAAAATAACCTGTTGGTATCGGTGGCAAAGGACGCTTATGAGGCGGAGAAATTGCTTGGGCTTTTCGTCTTTGATTTGCTTATCGTCGATGTGATGATGCCGGGCTTGAGCGGGGTCGAGTTCACGCAAAATCTGCGCAAGAAAAATAATGTTCCCGTGCTTATGCTTACGGCAATGGGCGAGGTGGAAAATCGCATTGCCGGATTGGAAAGCGGCGCGGACGACTATCTTTCCAAGCCGTTTGAGCCTAAGGAATTGCTGCTTAGAATTAAAAGCATTCTGCGCCGCGTGCCACGACTTGATAATGCCGCTTCGTTACAATCGGAAAAGCTAAAACTCGGGTCGTGCGAGTATGACACAGAGGCCGGCGAGCTTTACAAAAACGGCGAGAAAGTGCGCCTTACCCCCGCCGAAGCGGCTTTGTTAAAAGTGTTCGCAAACGGAGTCGGGCGCATTTTATCGCGCGAAGATGTTATTAAAAATACCAGCGATGAAAATAATCTAAGAACGATTGATGTGCAAATTGCCCGCCTTAGAAATAAAATTGAAAATGATCCGAAAGTGCCTAAATATCTGCAAACGATTCGCGGCAAGGGTTATATTTTACTGACCGATTAAACGGCGTTTTCGGGCGGCTTGAAAGTAAAGTCTATGGCAAAGTTACTGATAAAACATACCTTCGGAAAATTAAGATTGAAGTTCAAAAGGTTTATGCGAAATTCGGTGCTGCCTAAAGGGCTTTGGGCGAGAAGCTTTTTGATGATTGTGATGCCAGTGGTTTTGCTGCAATTGGTCGTGGCAATTTTGTTTTATGAGCAGCATTGGAAAATCATAAGTAACCGAATGGCGAGCGGAATTGCGGGTGATATTTCTTATGTGCTTTCGCTTATGGATAAGAACCCTAAAAGCGAGTGGCAGGATATTTTTAACGACGCGCAGCGCAACCTAAAAATCGGCTTTTTTATGCTGGACAAGGACAAGATGCCCACAAGCGTGAATATCATCTCGGATGAAATCGCAGTAGAGGAATTAAACCGCGTCGTCGCGAAAGCTATCCCTTATAACTTCATCATCACCGAAGGGGCACAAAACAAAACGGTTCGAGTTTATTTGCAAATGCCGGAAGGGGTTTTGGAAATTGTTGTGCCGATGAGAAGATTCTTTTCCTCGACCGCTTATGTTTTCCCTGCGTGGATGTTCGGCAGCGCCGTTTTATTGTTCGGTATAGCGTGGCTGTTTATGCGGATTCAAGTACGTTCAATACGGCGACTTTCCAAGGCGGCGGACCGTTTTGGTAAGGGACAGGATATGCCTAATTTTAAACCGGAAGGTGCCAGTGAAGTCAGGCAGGCGGCGGTTGCTTTCATTAACATGCGCGACAGAATCAAGCGCCAGCTTAACGAACGCACGACGATGCTCGCGGGGGTTTCTCATGATTTGCGCACTCCGCTTACGCGCATGAAATTGCAGCTGGCCATGATGAAGAAAAGCGAGGAAATAGAGCTTTTGCGCTCTGATGTCAAAGATATGGAAGTTATGTTGGAAGGCTATCTTTCTTTTGCCAGGGGCGAGGGGAAAGAGGCCTTTCAAAAGGTGGAAGTTTCCGCTTTGGTTAAGGAGCTGGTCAAGAAAATGCGGCGAGGTTCAGCGAAGATTGATTTGCATATCGAGCAGCCCATGGAAATGATGGTGCGTCCTAATGACTTTTCGCGTGCAGTCGCTAATGTGCTGTCAAATGCAACCAGATATGCGCCGCAGGCAGCGGTCAGTATCGGGACACGTGGAGGGGCTTTGGAAATTATCGTTGATGATAACGGCAAAGGGATTCCCGAAAACCTCAGGGCCGAAGTGTTTAAAGCTTTTTACAGGGTTGAAGAATCGCGCAACAAACAAACCGGCGGTGTGGGCTTGGGACTTACGATAACGCGCGATATCGTAACGGCACACGGCGGGGAAATATATCTTGAAGACAGCCCGCTTGGCGGACTTAGAGTGCGGCTCAAGTTTCCTTTGTAAAAAAACCTTTTATTAAGATTCGGCGTGGTAAATTGCAGGCGTGGGTGTTTTTCGTTTTTTTAATTTGAAAAGGGTGCCTTTGCATTAATGCCGCAGCTTAAGAAAAAAGTTTTAAAAAAAATTGCCATTCCCGAGGTCATCATCGATGAGCAAGGGGAAAGAGTCGTGCCTTTAAGCGCGCCGAGAAAAGACGAGACTGTTAAAGAAGAAAAAGTCGTGGCAGAGAATAAGGTCGTGCCTGAGCCTGCTTTGCCGTCCTCGTCCTCTTTGGCAATGAGAAATGCGGCATCGTGCGTGCCAAAGAAAACTTTGCGCGATAATCCCGAAGCAAAGTATTTTTTCGGTATCAGCAGCAAAGAGCAGGCTTTGATCGCTAAAACGGCGGGAACTTTGGAATTAAGGGATATCGGTGCACCTAAGTTCTCTCTTAAAAACTGGTATCTTATCATTAACGATTTGGATATTATTCCTTTGGAAGGAAAGGTGGGCGAAGTCGTCTATCTTCCCTCAAAAATGAGCCGCGGGATTTTGACCGGTCCGGACGGATGGCGTATGGATTTTTGCAATATCGCAAAAATTACGGTGCTGCCCGAGGGTAAAAAAGCGCCGGCGAAAAAAACCGACGACCACCTTTTCCTTGTCGGGGCGGAAGAAAATGCCAAGGGCTGGGCGGTAACAATCGAGTCGTCAAAGGTGCTTAATCTTGCCGAAGCGAGCGGTTGCGATATTCCCGTTAATCCCGAAACTTACGGAATGTTGCTGGGACCCGAAGGAGCGCTTTTATACTTTTCGCAAATTAAAAAAATTATAGTGCCGGCGGATGTGGCAAAGAAAGGATAAAAAAGGATGCAAAAAAATACTTTTTTAGATGCGCGAAGAAAGGAACTCTTGATGAGATTTTTAAGTTTGTTTCTTGCCTGCTTTATCTTGATTTTGATTGTATTTCTGGCGATAGCTTTCGTTATCAATTCTTCGGGTGATTATCGCCCCTTACCACCTTTATATTTTGTAATCGGAATCGCGTTTTTTCTGGCAGTGTTTTTGTTCGTTCCGTGGGGGAAATTTTTCTTCGCGGCAAAAGAAAAAATCCCTGCAAAATGTCTTGGCGAAAAACTGCAAAAACACATAAAAAAAGATGATAAAAACGACGCGGAAAATCTTGCAAAAAAAGAAGAATATGTCATTGAATTTACAGATGAAAAGCCAGCTAAAAAATCTTTTTTCAATGGTGTTTTTTTCGGCAAAAAAGAAGGTGCGAAAACCGTGGGGAAAAGGCTTTTCGGAATTCTTCAAAAGGCCTCTGACGCAGAGGTAAAAACTGCTGCAAATCCCGACTTTGAAAAAGCAATGAAAATCGCGCGCGAGTTCGTCTTAAAAACCATTGCCGCAGTGAAGATGCAAGATGTCAATATGGACATCTACACACGCATTGCCATTAACCTTATCGTGGCTGGCGGGTGCGAGCGCATGGGGTCTTTTTTTGAGCTTTCGGACAGCGAGTATAAAAAGATTTTAGAAATCTCGATTAAGGAAGTTGCGGATAATACTTTTGTGCCCGATGCCATGCGCGATAAACAGTTTTACAAGGTGCTTAACGGTTCTCTTTTAGAGCCGGAACATCGCAAGCTTATCACTATCGGAACGCACGCCATGGATATTATGTTACGCGAAGTTAAGGCGGACGCTTTTGCCGATATGCATGAGGTGCTTATACCGTGGCGAGATAAAGTCGTGAAAGAGCTTTTGCCCTTGGAAGGTGTCGAGAAAAAGAAAATACCTTTAAGCATTATGTTCACCGATATTGTCGATTCTACGATGATGAGCGAGATTAACGGCGAGCAATTTGCGCAAGATGTTTTGCATGTGCATAACGCGATTGCGCGCGAGGCGATAAAGGACTTTAAAGGGCGAGAAATAAAGCTGATGGGCGACGGTGTGTTCGCATGCTTTAACACTGCTCTGGACGGAGCAAAAGCAGCAATACAAATGCAGCGCGCCATAGCTAACTTTAATCGTGAAAACCCCAACAAAATGTTCTATGTGCGCATAGGACTTAACTTCGGCAAGCCCATTATCGAGAACGGAGACTTGTTCGGAATGGCGGTAGGACGGGCGGCACGCGTGTGCCACAAAGCCGGGGGCGGCACAATCTTTGTCACTCGTGATATGTATGAGGAGCTGGCACAAAGCGAAATCGAGTTCAAAGACGAAGGCGAGTATGAATTCAAAGGCATCGTGGATAAAGAACGCGTTTACAGCATAGTATGGCGATAGAGGTTTAAGCCATAAACCTTAAACTTTTTAATCTTCCACAATCGAGCGGGATTCGAAGAACTTGTCAATCGCCTTGGTAAGAGCCTTGGCAAGCTTTTCACGATAGGCGGGACTTCTTATCAACCTTTCTTCTTCGCGGTTGGAAAGATAGCCAATTTCAACCAAAACGGAAGGAATGTCTTGCGCCTTTAATACGGCAAAACCCGCAAAGCGATGCGTGTCGGGAAGAACACGAACGGTGCGGCTCATCTCGCTTACCATATAATTCGCAAGATCCTTTGATGTGTTCATAGTGTCGCGGCGGGCAAGGTCAATTAAGATATTCGCCACTTCCGGAGTCTTGTCCGAAAAATCCATATTGATAAGAGCATCAACTTTGTTCTCACGCTCGGCCAAGGCGGCAGATTCCCTATCCGAAGCACGCTCGGATAAAGTGTAAACCGAAAGCCCCTTGGCACGGCTGTTCTTTGCGCTGTCCGCGTGAATGGATATGAACAAGTCAGCTCTGGCGTCACGAGCAATCTTTACCCTGCTTTTAAGAGCAAGAGCGCGGTCGTCACTGCGAGTCAGCATGACGCGGTATTTACCCGTCGCCTCTAAAGTTTGTTTAAGCTCCTTTGCCATTTTAAGCGTGATATGCTTTTCATAATAACCCGAAGCGCTGATAGCGCCGGGATCTTTGCCGCCGTGTCCGGGGTCAAGCACTATCAAAGGCTTTGCCGCCAGCGGCTTTTTCAGCTTTTCCAGCTCGGCAGCAGCATCCTTGGCGCTTATTTCCGTTTGCGTGGGAGTGGCGGTTTGCGGTTTGGGATTTTGAGCCTTCGCTTTCTCAAAATCGTCTTGCGAAGCACTGGTTATATCCACCACCAAGCGCCAATCAAAGCCCCCTTGAGGCGGCAAGAAAAACGCCTTTTTCACTATGGCAGAGTCTTTGGTTTCTACGACAATGCGGGCGGCTCCTTTCGGCGTTTTGCCAATGCGTAAATCCCTTACGATATTGCTGGTTTTGGGGATTTTGTTTTCGGGAATGACTATGGTCGTCTTTTCCAAATCAATCACTACACGATAAGGGTTTTTAAGCAGCAAAACTTCGTGGGAAGGGTGGTCGGTCAAGTCTAAAACCAACCTCGCCGATGCGCCGTTTTGATTGCCGAGGCGAATATTCTGCACCTCGGCAGCAAAAACTTCACTTGCCGCACAAAGTACAAAAACCACTGCAAACAGCACAAAAACTGCTATTTTACCGAGTGTTTGCATAAAAGCTTTGCCCCTTTCTTAATATTTTTTTGTTATTTTAAATAATAATCGTTGTCCTTTGGTTAATGAACGGTTATCTTTTCTACGCTGATTTTATCAGTCGTAAAAGATTTTTTATTTTAGATGAAGTTTAAGTGTAGTCGGTGCTTTTTGAAATGATTGAAATCGTAACTATAAAAACGGTTATCACCCGCACGCTGGAGAGAGGAATCTCCGGCTTCATCTTGTTTGTTAATAAATTAAGAGCCACTGGCTCAGAATTGGAGAATTATAACCCATGGTTAAAAAAATGCTTATTGAGGCAACCCACCCCGAGGAAAATCGGGTCGTGGTTGTGGACGGAACCCGATTAGAGGAGTTCGAGGTAGAAACATCAACAAAGAAACAATTAAAAGGAAATATATACTTAGCAAAAGTTATCAGAGTGGAGCCTTCGCTCCAAGCTGCCTTTGTTGATTACGGTAACGAAAGACACGGCTTTTTGCCTTTTTCCGAAATACACCCCGATTACTATCAAATCCCCATAGCGGACAGAGAAGCTTTGAAAAAGTCCCTTAGCGAAAGCCAAAAAGCTGCCGCTAAAGTCGAGGAAGAGCGCGTTTTGCAAGAAATTAAATCCGCTGAGGAAAACGAATCCGAAGAAGATAGAGAAATCGAGGAGTTGGAGGAAGCTGAAAATTCACGGCGTCGTCCGCGGCGGCGGAAAAAATATGGCGAGCTTACCGAAGCGGCCGATGTCGAAAGCCTTAGCGGCGGAGCTGACAGCGATGAAGGTTTGCGTGCAACACGGGCTTATTTTGACCTTATCCGCAACTATAAGATTCAAGAGGTAATTCATCGTAATCAAATCCTGCTTGTTCAAGTGGTGAAAGAAGAACGCGGAAATAAGGGCGCGTCGCTTACTACCTATTTATCGCTGGCGGGAAGATATTGCGTCTTGATGCCTAATAACGCTCGCGGCGGCGGAGTTTCGCGCAAAATATCCAACATCGCCGACCGACATAAGCTTAAAACCGTAGTGAACTCTTTGCCCGTGCCCGAGGGAATGAGCGTAATCGTTCGCACCGCGGGACGTGAGCGCACTAAGCTTGAAATCAGGCGCGACTATGAATACCTTATCAAAACTTGGGTGCAAATCCGCGATATGACTATGGAGTCGGTAGCGCCTTGCCTTATTCACGAGGAAGGAAACCTTATCCGTCGCAGCATTCGCGACCTTTACACCCCCGATATTGCCGAGATTATTATTGAAGGCGAGGCGGCATTTAAATCGGCTCGCGACTTCGTTAAAATGATTATTCCCAGCCATGTGAAGAAAGTCATTAACTATACGGACAAGGTGCCTTTGTTCCACCGCTATCAAGTGGAAACACAATTGGAAGCCTTGCATAATCCCGTGGTCCAACTTCGTTCGGGCGGCTATTTGGTTATCAATCCAACCGAGGCTTTGGTTGCCATTGATGTGAACTCGGGACGTTCTACTCGCGAGCATTCCATTGAGGACACCGCTCTTAAAACCAACCTTGAAGCGGTTGAGGAAGTGGCAAGGCAATTCCGCCTTCGCGACTTGGCAGGAATTATCGTGATTGACTTAATCGATATGGAAGAAGCCAGAAACAGGCTTCTTGTCGAAAGGCGGATGAAGGAAGTCTTGCGCCGCGATCGTGCGCGAATCCAAATCGCTAAAATTAATGGCTTCGGGCTTATGGAAATATCACGCCAGCGCCTGCATTCCAGCTTTATCGAAACCAGCTATCATACTTGCCCTTACTGCCACGGCAGCGGGGTGCAGCGCTCTATCGAGTCCATCTCCGTGCACCTTTTGCGCATCTTGGAAGAGGAAGCAGGGAAAGGCAAAAGCAGCATAATCACGCTTACCGCGGCTTCTAATGCGGCGCTTTATCTGCTTAATCATAAGCGCGATTTGATTGCCGAAATAGAAAAGCTTTACGATGTGCGCATTATCGTGAATGCCGAAGATAGCTTCGTTTCGCCTATCGACTATCGCATTGAAAAGCAAAGAAAGCCCGAAGAGCGCAAAAATACCAGACCGCAAGTCAATGTTGACGATATTGTGCTTGATGACTTGCCGGAAGCGGAAAGCGAAGAGATTTCGGAAAGCGCGGACAGCAGCGAAGGCGAAAGCTATGGACGCGAGGACAGGCGGCGCGGCGGAAGGCGCGGCTTGTTCGGCCGGCGCAGAAACGGCAGACGCGGCGGACGCTTTGACAATGCCGAAAGCAGAAGCGAGAGCGAAGGCGATGATGTATCTATCTTTCCCGCAAAAGATGACAGCGCCGACGAAGCCGACAGAAATGAAAGAGAGGAACGTAAAAGCAGAAAAGGCAGACGCCCGCACTTTACCGATGAAACCGTCGGTGATGATGACGCTCCTTTATTTGCCGCTATGAATGCTGAAGATGAGCAAAACGAGCGGCGTGGTAGCGGCAAAGGTCGCGGACGCGGACGTGGACGCAGGCGCGGCGAAAATGAACGCGGCGCACGTGATTCTTATGAAAGTAAGGATGAGGTAAAGCTGTCCAAGCCCGCTGAAACGGCTTTAGAGCCGCGAAAGGAGCGCGCAGTCACGAGCAGGCGAAACGGTCCTGTGGCGATTAAGTCGACTGAGCCTAAGGGCGCGGTGATTTTGTTCTCGTCGCATGCGGCAAAAAAACCTGCTGCTAAGGACGCTGAAGCAAAAGAAGCTAAGGCTAAAGCTGAAGCAGAAGTAAAGCCTGCTGATGAAGCAAAGGCTGAGGCGCCGAAAAAGCGCGGACGCAAACCTAAAGCTGCTGTGGAAGAAAATACTCCGAAGAAGGCAAAAGAAGCTGATAAAGTGGAAGCTCCTGTTGCCCCCGAAGGGGAGAAAACGGTCAAGCGCAAAGGTTGGTGGAGCAAGAAAGCGAACTAACACCACCCGCTTTTGTGTTTGATTAAAAATCGCCGCAAGACTTTCTTGCGGCGGTTTTGTTATGGCAGGGGAAAGGGAGCGAAGCCGTAAATAATGAGAAATGAGAAATTAAGAATGAGAAATGGAAGGGACTTCGTTCCATTAATGGATAAAATCCAAAGAAAGCATCGTGCTATTAGTGATACAAGAGCGAGCAATTTTCCAGCGTACATAAACGTACGTGAAAATTGCAAGTTCCGCGGTAGCGCGAGCAGATACTTTATAAAATGGATTTTAGCTCAGGGCGAGTTTGATAAAAGCTATATGATCAGCCAGCTCGTCATAGATAAGACCGGCAGGCTGATCTTTTATGATATCCTCTAACTCGGCAAGGCGCGCTTGCAGCTTTTCTTTAGGAACATTGTCCGAGCTTACCGCCGCTTCAACCAAAATGTTGCATTCGTTGTCGCTAAACTCGACCATGCCGGAAGTGATAAAGTAATGCTCGACCATAGCACCGTTTTTAAGCGTCATCTTTGATGCAACAAGCTCCGCAGCTAAAGGCGCGCGCCGCGGTAATATCGCAAAATCACCCCTTGGCCCCGTCAAAACGACTTCGCTTGCCTGCTTTTCAAAAAGCAATGCTTCGGGAGTGATGATTCTTACGGTGATTCTATCAATCATGGCATTTACCTTTTTTCATTACCTTGCTTACTTAGCTTACTTGCCTACTTGTTTGCCTCGGCTTCCAGTTTCTTGGCTTTTTCCTCGGCTTCTTCAATCGTACCGACCATATAGAATGCCTGCTCCGGCATGTGATCGTATTTGCCTTCCAAAATGCCCTTGAATCCCTTTATCGTATCGGCAAGCTGGACATAGCGTCCGGGTGCACCGGTAAAGACTTCCGCAACGTGGAAAGGCTGAGAAAGGAAGCGCTGGATTTTTCTTGCTCTGGCAACCGTTAACTTATCCTCTTCGGAAAGTTCGTCCATACCTAAAATAGCGATAATGTCTTGTAAAGACTTGTAAGATTGCAAAACACGCTGGACTTCACGAGCAACGGTGTAATGCTCTTCGCCTACGACTTCAGGAGTCAAAATGCGGCTGGTCGAGTCGAGCGGGTCAACCGCAGGATAAATGCCGAGCTCGGCAATCGAGCGGTTCAAAACGGTGGTTGCATCCAAATGCGCGAAAGTCGTCGCAGGCGCAGGGTCGGTCAAATCGTCCGCAGGAACATAAACCGCTTGCACCGAAGTAATAGAACCGTTCTTGGTCGATGTAATGCGCTCTTGCATAGAGCCCATGTCCGTGCCCAAAGTCGGCTGATAGCCCACTGCGGAAGGAATACGACCGAGCAGAGCGGAAACTTCGGAACCTGCCTGTGTGAAACGGAAAATGTTATCAATGAACAGCAACACATCCTGATGTTCTTCATCACGGAAGTATTCCGCCAGCGTCAAGCCCGTAAGAGCTACACGGGAACGCGCTCCTGGAGGTTCGTTCATCTGACCGTAAACAAGAGCAGCTTTCGAGTCGCCATCGGGATTGATAACACCGGATTCCATCATCTCGTGATACAAGTCGTTGCCCTCACGAGTTCTTTCACCAACGCCGGCGAAAACGGAATAGCCGCCGTGACCTTTGGCGATGTTGTTAATAAGCTCCATGATGATAACCGTCTTGCCTACGCCGGCACCGCCGAACAGACCGGTTTTTCCACCTTTGCAATAAGGCTCTATCAAGTCGATGACCTTAATACCGGTTTCCAAGACTTCGGTTTCGGTAGCCTGATCGGTGAAAGCGGGAGCGGGACGGTGAATGGGAAGCTTCATCTTGGCTTTTACGGGGCCCCTTTCGTCTACGGGTTCGCCCACAACATTGATGATTCTGCCCAAAGTCTCAGGGCCAACGGGAACTTCAATAGGAGCGCCGGTATCCAATACTTCTTGACCACGGGTAAGGCCGTCGGTCGAGTCCATTGCGATACAGCGAACGGTATTTTCGCCCAAGTGTTGCTCAACCTCAAGCACCAAGGTTTTATCATCGTTCTTGGTGGTGAGAGCATTCAAAATTGCAGGCAAATCCTCTTCGGATTCAAAGCGGACGTCAACTACTGCGCCCGTTACCTGAGTAATTGTGCCTTTGCTATCTTTTGCCATTTTATTCTCCTAATCTGTAAACTAAATCTAGACTGATTCTGCGCCCGCAATAATCTCTACCAATTCGGTGGTAATGCGACCTTGACGAGTGCGATTATACATTAAAGTTAAGTTATCTATCATTTCGCCGGCATTTCTGGTGGCGTTGTCCATGGAAGTCATACGCGCGCCGTTTTCCGATGCCAAGGATTCCGCCAACGCTTTGAAAAGCGATGAAACGACGAATCTGGGAATAAGGCGTTCCAAAATTACCGCATCTGAAGGATCAAAATCGTATAAGAAAGGTGCATATTTCGGTTTTAAAGCATCCAAATCAATCGCTGTTGCCTTCATACCGGCCATACCTGCGGGAATTGATATCCTGCGCGAGTCGCTTTTCTTATGCCCGCCGCCGGGAGTCCAAGATCCCGCGCCGCGACCGGCGTATGAGTCTTCCGCCTTTAATACATAGCGAGAGGACGACCTTTCCAAGTTTTGCGAAGGAAGGTTATCACCTTCGGTAGAAATGCCTAAATCCCAATCGTCACTTGATGTCTCGGGCGAAGGCGGAGCCATCAAAAAGTCCATCTCGGACAGTCCCTTCCAAGGATTAGAGGGAAGGTAATCATCCAAGGGGAAAAGTCGTTCGACTTTTACTTCTTGAGAAATGGCGGATTTGAAATGGTTGTAAACAACCGAACACGAGTCGACTTCACCCAATTCAAAAAGCGAAATAGCACGAAAAGCCACATCTTCAGCTTCCTTGTAAGCGATGCCTTTGCGCCCTACTCCTTCAATTTTGCCGATGAGCAAATCTCCGAAATCGCGCTTTAAAAGTTCGTAGCCTTTTTTGCCTACGCAAAGGATTTTGGCGCGTTTTCCTTCCTTTTCCGTATCGACAACCATGCTCGCAACGCGTTTGCAAACATTCATATTGAACGCGCCACACAGACCTTTATCCGAGGTCAAGGCGATAATCAAATGCGTTTTGTTTTGCTGGTGACCGATAAGAAGTCTTGGCGGACGAATCACACCAAGCCCTCTTACGAAAAAGTTTTCCTGCCGCTCAACAAGGCTTTGGATAAGCCCAGATAAACAGCGCTTGATAGCATAGGCGTAAGGCTCGGTTTTGATAGTCGCATCGTGCGCGCGGCGAAGGCGCGAGGCGGCAACCATCTTCATCGCTGAAGTGATTTTCCTTGTCGACTTTACCGAAGATATGCGAACACGAAGTGATTGTAAGTTTGCCATCAAAAGTTCCTTTTGCTCTTATCTATCAGCTTGCCTGTTCAAAAGAAGCAACAAAGCCTTCAATGAAATGCTTTAACTCAAGCTCGTTTTCCTCGGTGATTTTCTTTTCCTTGCGGATAGAATCCAGAATGTTCGGAGCCTCGGCACGCATCTTCGTGAGCATTTCATCTTCAAAGCGGTTCACATCCTTTATAGAAACAGACTCTAAGTAGCCTTTTACACCCGCGAAAATCGATACAACTTCTTCCTCAACCGGAAGCGGGCTGTATTGCTTTTGCTTCAAAAGCTCGGTAAGGCGTGCGCCTTTGGCAAGAAGCTTCTGAGTCGAGGCGTCTAAGTCCGATGCAAACTGCGAGAAGGCTGCCATTTCACGATACTGAGCAAGATCCAACTTAATAGAGCCGGCGACTTGCTTCATCGCCTTTATCTGAGCCGCCGAACCCACACGGGAAACGGAAATACCAACATTGACCGCGGGACGAATACCTTGATAGAACAGCGCCGTTTCAAGGAATATCTGACCGTCCGTGATGGAAATTACATTTGTGGGAATGTAAGCCGAAACATCACCTGCCTGCGTTTCAATAACGGGAATTGCGGTAAGCGAACCGCCGCCCAATTCGTCATTTAACTTCGCAGCACGTTCAAGCAAACGGGAATGCAAATAGAAAACATCACCGGGATAAGCTTCACGTCCTGGCGGACGACGAAGAAGAAGTGACATTTGTCTGTAAGCCGTGGCTTGCTTTGATAAATCATCATAGAAAATAATCGCATTCATGCCGTTGTCGCGGAAGAACTCGCCCATCGCGGCACCGGTATAAGGTGCGATAAATTGCAAAGGAGCGGGGTCGGAAGCGGTAGCGGCAACCACAATGGTGTAGTCAAATGCGCCCCTGTCTTGCAAGGTCTTTACCACTTGAGCAACCGTGGAACGCTTTTGTCCGACGGCAACATAGATGCAGAAAAGTTTTTCCTTATCGTCCTTTGCCTTATCGTTCAAAGGTTTTTGATTCAAAATAGTATCAACAATGATAGCGGTCTTGCCGGTTTGACGGTCGCCGATAAGCAATTCACGCTGACCGCGGCCGATAGGAATAAGCGCGTCAATCGACTTAATACCGGTTTGCACGGGTTCGTAAACCGAGCGGCGAGTAATGATGCCAGGAGCCTTCGTTTCAGCGCGAGCAAATTTCTTGTTGCCAAGTTTACCTTTGCCGTCAATGGGCTGGCCAAGACCGTCAACAACTCTGCCCAGCAATTCTTTGCCGACAGGAACGGAAACAATCTCGCCCGTGCGCTTTACAATGTCACCCTCTTTAATGGCTTGATCGGAGCCGAAAATAACCACACCGACATTGTCGGTTTCAAGGTTTAGCGCCATGCCACGGGTGCCGTCGGGAAATTCAACCATTTCACCGGCACGAACCTTTTCCATACCGTAAACGCGGGCAATGCCGTCACCGACCGAGATTACTTGCCCTACTTCGACCGTGTCGGAATGGGATTCAAAATGTTCAATCCTATCCTTTATGAGCGAAGTGATTTCTGTTGCTTCTAAATCCATGTTTTAAGCACCTTTCATTACTGTTTTAAGTTGCTGTACTTTTGAGCGTAGCGAGCTATCTATCAAAACGGAACCGATTTTTATCATCAAGCCGCCAAGCAGCCTTGCATCCACTTTCAAAGAAAGAGCAATAGATGAACCAAGCGCTTTTTTCAAAGCGGAAGTTATCTCGTCCGTTTGCTTTTTATCAAGCTCAATTGCGGAAACTACCGATACGGGAACAACGCCGTTTTTCTTTGCAATCAAGGCAAAGAAAGCGTCAATCATCGCGGGCAACGCAAACAAGCGATTATTACTTGCAACCGTGCCCAAAAAATCCGAAGTGGTCTTAGAAAACTTTACCTTGTCCGCAATAGCTAAAACTGCGTCTACCTTTTGCTTTTCGGCAATGGTCGGGCAATTCAACATAAAGCTGAACGCGGTATTTTCCTTACACATTTTTGCAAGTGTTTTTAAATCATCTTGAACGATGTCCAATTGCTTGTTCTCAACCGCGACCTCTAAAAGGGCGAGACTGTAACGGGACGCCAGTTCGTTTTTAATGGAAAATATCGAAGACAAATCTTACTCCTGCTGTTCTTAAGTTTTAAAGCGGCTTAGTTTCTAGCACATTCCCCCGGTCATAGCAAGAACCCAAACCAAAAAAATTACTTTTTTTTACGGCTCTACGGCAATGAGCGCCGTATATATTTTTTCAATCATATCATCAGGGTTTGCACCCTTGGTTTTCTGCTCATCAAGGAAAGTGCCGAATAAAGGAACAGATTCGGGACGCCCGCCTTTTAAACGGTAAATCTCCACATCATCACTTTCCCAAGTTTCAAAAATATCGTCATAGTTAAGAATCGTGCCGCCGCCGATAAGGAATATCTTCTTGACGGTAATTTTATCTCTATCCGGACCTAAAATGTCTTTAAGCACCGATTCAAAATACTTTGTTGCGCGCAATAATTTAAATACCGGTGAAGTTTCGTATTTGGTTTCGCTGAACCACAAAGGATCGTCGTTTTCAAAACCGACTTCATCGGCAATCCATTCGGCACCGATGGGTTCAAGATTGATAAGGTAAACCGTGTACTTGGCAATAATAACAAAGTCTATGATATCAACACCGATTTTTGCATCTTGGACAATGCGCATACCTGCGGCTTCCGCACTGGAAAGGACATCATATTTTACTTCTATGCGGCTGGTCATCTTGGGTTCGGGCAAAGTTTCCGATACGGCAAGAGAGTCGGAATTGGTTTTTGCGATGTCGTCCAGCGTGGGCGGTTCCTCTTTGGGAAGCTTTACTTGCTCGGCTTTAGGTATATCTTCTCTTATCTTATGTCTGGTTAAAGGCACGACGCCGTCGATTCTCGGCGGCATTTTGTCCTTGCCCATCTTTTTCCCCTTACCTTTAACTTTTTGCAAAAGGGCTTTGGCAAGCTCCTCAACGCCGGGGAATTCATCTATTTTCTTGCGGCGTTTGGCTTTGCCTTTTTCTTTTAGGGCCGAGGATAACTCTTTGTAAATCTTGTCCCAACGCACACGCAAAAGGAAATAAAGACTTACGATAAAAACAGGGATAATCATCACAATGGAAAAGAAAAAGAAAAACTCGGAAGGAGTATCGATAATCCAGCCTTTTTTCCATTCGGCGGGAATCATATTCCATTGTTTGTAGTTATAAAGGTGGAACCCCCAGATTTTATAGAAATAAAACTCTACCGCTTTGGCGTAAACGAAAAGCCATACTACGCTTAGGATTACAAAATGGGAAAGTTTTAAAATAAAACGCAAAGGGGCCAATCTCCTTTTTCCTTTATTCCTTAAAGCAGGACATCGGCTTAAAGATTAGCCTATCCCGATTTATCCTGCAAGCTTTTGTAAACTTGAAGGAAGTTCTTTCAAAGATGCCGCGAGCATTTCGGCGGTCACTTTGTTTTTAAGTGCACCCGAGATGACTTCAACGGTCGTCATAGTGCTGACTTCAATGACGCGAGTGCGGATTTCTTCCGATGCACCGATTTCGGCGGATTTTATTTTATCAAATGCCTGCTCTTCCTTTTTTGCCAAAGCAAGCTTCATTGCTTCTTCCGCTTCCTTTTTGAAGCGAGCGGCGTTTTCTTTTGCTTTGGCAACGATGGCGGCGGCTTCGGCGTCAGCATCTTTAAACTTTCTTTCGTATTCTGCCAAAAGTTCCGAGGCTTCGTCCTTTAAGCGGCGAGCTTCGTCGATTTTGTCGCTGATTTTCTGCGCGCGCTCAGAGGTAACTTTTTTAAGAATCTTTGCAATGGGTTTGGCAAAAGATACTACGACGATGACGAACGCCATAGACACCCAAAATTCGGGAGAAGCGTAAAAAGCCTCGGCCTCGTGGGCGTGGGTAGCGGCTTCAGCGGCGGCAAAAGCTTCAGATATTATCATGCCTTGCTCTCCTTAAACACTTTGCCCGAGGCAGCTTCAATATCCTTGGCGCTGGGTTTTACACCGGTCAGCTTTTCAACCATAGCGGTCGCCAGCTCCTCGGACATTTTCTTTACCTCTTTTAATGCCGCAATTTTGGCTTTTTCCAGACCTTCCTCGCTTTGTTTGACTTGATGCGCCAGCTTTTCGGTCAGCTCTTTATCCTTTTTCGCGGACAAGGCTGCCATTTCATCTTTGGCATCAGCTATAATCTTTTTGGCTTCGGCATTTGCGTCTTTTAAAGCGTCCTCGTAATTTTTCAAAGCGGCTTCCGCCTCCTCTTTCAATTCGGTGGCGCGGCGAATGTCGTCCTCTATCCGCTTTTGACGGTCCTCAAGAACCTTATCAACGGGAGGAAGGGCAACCTTGCTCATCAAAACATACAAGATGCCGAACATGACAATCAGCCAAAAAATCTGCGATACAAACCAAGTAGGGTCTAATTGCGGCATTTTTAATAACTTACCTTTCAAAGACGGCCCTTACCCGCCTTTTTAAAAAAGGCAAAGGGAAAGGGAAATCTTCTTAGTTTTAAGCGTAAATCGTAATAAGTGCCAAAACCAAAGCGTAAAGCGCAATAGCTTCCGTTACGGCGAAGCCCGCCCAACCGTAAAGGTTTACGTCAGCCTTTACCGAGGGGTTGCGTCCTACGGTGTTGATTACGGATACCCAGATGTTTGCTACTCCGAGAGATGCACCAATCATACTTAATGCGCAAAGACCTACGCCAATGTATTTTGCTGCTGTTGCAATATCGCCTTCCATTTTTTACTTCCTTTCTTTGTTAAAAATAAAAATAAAACTTAAACTAAATTAAACCAAAAACTAATGCTCGTGCAAAGCTTCACCCAGATAGATGCAGGACAAAACCGTGAAGATATAAGCCTGCAACAATCCGATACCTATCTCAAAGATTACGATGGCGCAATCAAATAATAAAGGCAAGATGCCGCCAGCAAGACCAAGCATAACGATAAAACCGGCAATAACCTTAAGCATAACGTGTCCGACAGTCATATTCGCCGAAAGACGAACGGTTAAGCTGAACGGTTTTGCCAGAAATGAAATTATTTCAATAGGCACCAAAATAGGCACCGCGATTATGGGCGAGCCGGCGGGACAGAATGTATGCAGCCAGCCTAAGCCCTTTGCCTTTATACCCACCACCACATTGATGATAAGCGCAATAATCGCTATTGTGCCGACCGCGGAAACATGGCTGGTAAAGGTGAAAGAATAAGGCAAAAGCCCCAGCATATTGCCAAAGGCTATAAAGATGAAAATCGTGAATATGAACGGAAAAAACTTTTTGCCCTCGTGCCCAACATTTTCTTTAACTACGCCCGCAACGAATTCATAAATGGATTCTGCAACGGACTGCATAGTACCGGGGATAAGCGAGCGTTTGCGCATTGCCAGCACCAGAAAAAGAGTGCTTAGGACAACCGCAAGGCTCATGAACAATGCCGAGTTGGTAAAGGAAATATCAAAACCGCCGACCTCTATCGGAATTATGGGCTTGATATTAAATTGTTCCATAGGACTTGCCAAAGTTTACCTCTTTTCTTTCCTTTTAGCTTGCTCGGCAGCGACGCGATAAACATTCAAAATACCCGCGGCAGTGCCGAACAGCAAGAATAACACAACAAAAAACGGCTCGGTATTAAGCCAAGAATCAAGCAAAAGCCCGATGCCAGCACCGACAACAACTCCGCCCAAAAGCTCAGTTGCAAGCCGCACGCCCAGGCCCCACCCGCTGGAAAATCTGCTGTCAGATTTGGGCTCGCCACTCAAGGTTTTTTCTTTCACCTTATTTATTTTAGCGGCGAAATCGTCCAGTTCCTTTTGTTCTTTGCGCGTCAATTTATCTTTTACTCCGCTTCAAGAATTATCAAGGGCCTAAAGCTTCGGCTAAAATAAGGATATGCACCCAAGAAGTCAAATGAAAAGTTTAAGGTCTAGAATTAATGAGGAATGAGAAAATATAAATCTTGTTTTTGCAGAATACAAAAACGCAATCATTCCTAATTCCTAATTACTAATTCCTAATTATTTAAAAAATCCCCCCGCTTCCGAGTGGAGGCAGGGGGACTTTTCAAGGAGTTGAGAATGAAAAATCGTTGTTTTTTATAAAGCTAAAGATTATCTCTCGTTTTGGCGCCAGTAACCACTACCGGTTTTAATTGCCATCTCTCTATTAAACTTCTCTTTCTCGTAAGCCTTTTTCGCATTTTCGTTAGCGAATCTGGACTCACCGACTCTGCGTTTAATTTCTCTGAGGATGTCTCTGGCAGTGTACACGCCTTCGGAATTAGAGATAATCTCTTCAGCCTTTTCACCATAGCGGTCGTAATACTTGTTAAGATCTTCCTCGATTGTATCTGCTGTAAGAATCTCTTTATCAAGGTATATTTTGTTCCTCTTTTTGGCGTAATTAAAAGCTCTGCCAAGATCGGAAACGATTAATGCCGTAACCGCATCACGAGCTTTGGTTCTGCCTTTCTCTGTGGAAAGGTCAAATTTCTTAGCCGCATCTTTCATAGCTTTATCTTCTATCTTGTCCATTTCGTTGAAGAACGCGCTGACATCAGGCAGATTGACGAATTCACCCTGCTCAGACAGAGAATTATCCTCGGCAGTTGCTGCCTCGTTTTCCTCTGTTACGGGACCAACAGGAATTGCTTCACCGGTAGCGGTAGCAGCCTCTTCCATATCGGCAACTTCGTCGACTAAGCCTTTATCATCGTTCATCCACTTGGTCATTTTTGATATGGTTTTAAAAGAATCGGTTTCAAACCACTCGCCATTTCTGAATCCATCCAAAATTTCCTCGAAGGCTTTGTCGTCAACGGTTTTTTCAACGGCTTTAGATTCGGTTTCGGCAAGGTCAGTGGTTTCGGACGAGGGCTTATACTCACCCTTCTCAAAGGCTCTCGCCAACTTGTCGAGTTTGGCGGCTTTTTCCTCTTCGCTGACAACGTCAGTAGTAACTACCGTAGAATCATCTTTGGGTGAAGTTTCCTTTGCTACGGTTTCGGGAGCTGCTTCCTTTGCCACTTCTTTTGAGTGGGTAGGACGATATTCCATTTTGGGCGTGGGCTTAGGTTCTTCAAGAGGTTCAATCTCCTCGCCACGAGTGTAGAACTCTTTGGTTCCCTTGGGTAAACCCTTAAGGCTTTCTACAGCTTTTGACTTGCTTAAATCAAGATCTCCACCACCTACAAGTTCGCGGTTAAGTCTTGTAATCTCAGCAAACTTAGCGGCATAGCGGTCGAAAACTTTTTGTTGTTCATCGGTAAGGATGAATTCGATTTTCTTGCCTTGGCCTTCAAAAGCGGCGCGAACCTCGCCCCATGCTTTCAATTCTTCTTCGCTCATGTTGGTAAGTCTAAAGCGTCTTACCGGCTTACCGCCCAAAGTGTCACCCCTATATGCGGCAGCAAGGAAGCTTTGCGCTTTCATATAAGCGATGGACTTGCCTTCTTTGGTGCTGGCGCCTTCGGTAATATCAAAGTGAATCTCTAAGTGAGTAGAGAAACGAATCGAGTTGGGGTTGCCTTTGGAATTAACATTTGTGCTCTTGGGCAGATCGCCGAAGCTTACCGCTACCGGCTCACCGCAAATTTCCCTTGCCTTTTTGTCGGTGTAAGTGGGAAGAACAGGAAGACGTTCACCTTTCTTCTCATAGACAAAGGCGTCTACCTTGCCAGCGCGGCGTTTTTTCTCGGTAAAAAGGCCAAACTCCCAATAGGTGTTCTTGTTGGCCTTTCTAAGCGCTTCTTCCAGTTCCTCATCCGTCATTGTGGAGAAAGGACTTTTGAATGCTGAGGACTCTTCTTCCTTTTCTTTTACTCTTTCGCCTTCCAGGCTACCAACAATGTCGGCAATAGGACCGCCGACATCTACCTTGGTCTTAGCGGTATCGTGTGCAGAAGATTTATAAGAAGCGTAAGCAGCAGCTTCTTCATCATCCATTCTCTTAAAAAACGCGCTAAAATCAGGCATAGGCGTTGATTTTTTTGTTTCGAGCTTCTCAATAGGCTCATCAATAACTTTCTTCGGTGCGAAGATGTCTTCGTATGGAATTGTTTTAACTTCGGTCATTTTTTACTTTCCCCTTTTTGTTAGCTTAACCGCCCGAAATGGGCGCATCAAAATCTGATGTCAAGCACTATAGCATAAAATGTTGCCAAAAAAAAGCTTTTTTTAATCTTTTTTTTAATTCTTTGACATAAGGCGGGAAAAACGGCAGAAAATCAAGCTTTTACCGAATGCTCCCGCCTTGTTGTCAGACGCGACTTGCAGCTTTAGCTGCGTATCTTGCCTTCTTTGATGTAATTCTGAAACTCCTTCTGCAGGGCTCTTACCGCTCCCAGCTTCTTAAGTCCGAGAAATTCTTTGCAAGCGTCAAAATCTTTGGCGCTGAGCGTAACTTTTTCCAAATCATCAATGCTTTTCGCCACTTGCATTGATGCATTGCCGATTTCGTCACCGAGCTCGGCAATTTTGGAAAAGGCCAAAAAATCGATTTTCTCCTTTAATCCGATGTAATCTACAGGCTTTTTGGCAAAAATCTCGTTTGAGGCTTCCAAGTAGGTGTAGCCGGCAACTTTGCGCATATTGTCATCAATAATCTCGTTGCCTTTTCTGGTTATTTGCTTAAAGGCTCGTTCGACTTCCTCGTAGCTTTTCTCTTGTTCAAGCTCAATGGCGCGCTGCGGAGTGACTACGGTGCCGTTCCATTCCTTAGCGACGATTTTGGCCAAGTCAACGATGTCCTGCAAGTTAAGCACTTCGCCGTTATTTATCTTGTCTTGCAAAGCCTTATCCGCATCGTGGCGATTAAGAATCTCCCCGATTTCGTTAGGATTTTTGCGAAGTTCGGCAAGCGCATAAGATGCTGCGGCATTGAAGTTATCGACTTCGCTTTTAAGCTCTGTGTCAATCACGGGGCTGCCTTTGCAGTGATCCTTGAACTTGCGATATTCGGCAACGGATTTAGCAAGGTTTTCCTGCCGCGCTATTTCATCGGCGAAAGCCGCGAGCGAATCTTCGTCCGATATATCTTTTTCGCTAAGCACTTTGTAAAGGTTTTGCATGGCAGCAAAGGTAATCTCGGGCGCAGCGTCAGGATTGCCGGCATCAAAGTCCTTATCAAAACAGCTCTTGAAAGCGTTGGCTGTTTTGGGGTGAGAGGCTTTGATTTCGGTGATAAGTTCTTGCGCTTTGTCCTTCTTGTCGGCGATGTATTCTGCCGCAGTGAAGGAGTTTTCGGATATTGCCAATCCCAAATCCTTGGCGTCATAAGATGCGCCGCCTTCCATTTGCAACTGCAATCTTGCAAGAGCAAGGATATCTTTGGCTTTGGGATTTTCATCCGCAAAGTGCTCGGTAATCTCGGCGCGGTCAAAAACATTTATGGCCTCGGTAGCGCCGGCATCGCGGGCTTCTATCCACTCGGTTGCCAGCGTTTCGGGAGATTTCTCCGAAAGCGATGTTACTCGCGTATGCGTTTCAAGAGCGGCTTCGTCAAGAAGTCTGGTATTTTCTTTAAGCGGCGCGGCGCAAAGAGACATATCCATGGTTTCTTTTAGAGAATCTACCTTGTTTTGGCTTAATTTGATAGCCGCTTTTGCTCTGCGAGTGGATTGGCGCTCTTTACCCAAAGAACCCGAGGCAACATCACTTCTGATTGCCGCTTCAAGTATCTTGCGAATCTGTTCCTCTTGAGCGGGAGAAAGCTTAGCTTGGTCGTTCACGCACTCGATACCCAAGTTGGCAAAAGCCGAAGCCGCTGCGAAATATGTCGCTGCATCATCGCATTCGATATTTATCCGAGTCGCACCAAGGTTTTTATAGATGCCTGCCAAATCTTTCCATACCGAGAAAGGTGGCAATTCACCGTGCTCGTTACGGCTTATATAAGTTTCGGCGCCTGTGGTGATAACTTTGAATGAATGCTTATTTGATTCAAAGTGAATAACGGCGTAGGAATACGGCACGTTATTTTCGACGGAGTTCTTGCGCTCTATCTTGGTTATCTTTGCGTAAGTTTGCCCCCTAAACGGAGATTCCTTAAGCTCGATGCGGGCGTCGTTTTCTTCGGGAGCTTTTTGCAAATGGTCCCAAAACTCCTCGGCCGCAGCTATAACTACCGAAGTCGCTTCGGCAGAGTCCATTTTTATTAACTCTTGAATGGCAGTACTTACGGGCAAACTATGCTCTATCACAGCAAAATCGCCGTCCTTTTGTTGCCTTTTGATTTCAGCGAAGTCGTTTTCAAAGAACTTCATCTTAGAGTTAAAGTTATAGTGTCCGCCACCGATTACTCCGATTCGGTCATCAATCAATCCGCTAAGCAGGTTGTCGATGTTCCGAAGCGTGATGGCCCCGCTTTCCTCTTTGGGACTGGGCTTAACTTTCTCCATAAACAGCCTTACCTTCACGACAAAGTCGTGGAACGCTTTTTCGTCCGGATCGGAAGGATCAGCACCTTTTTCTATCTCGTCTATAAGGTTAAACTTGGCAGCAATTTGCACATCCAAAGAGTCCCATGTGCCGGGCTTTTCGGGATCGTATTTCTCGCCAAGATTTCTAAGCTGCTCTATAACGTTGTCATTAAGCAGGTTAAAGTTTTTCGCTTTGGATTTAGCAACCTCGCCGGATTTGACAACATAGTCATAGGTGTATCTTTCCAGCTTGTCCATCAAAGCTTCATCGGCGCTTTTATAGGTTTCTTCCGCCTTTTTCCATATCGCTACGGTAGCGCGAGTAGCGGGTAAATCCACCAAATGCGCCCTGATGTTTAAAATCTTTGAATTCGGGTCAAAAACGACTTTGTCGGGGTCGTTATGGTCCTTTCTAAAGCCGAATTGCTTATGAGGATCAATGGTGGAAATAAGCTCGGTTTTCTTGCCCGCTTTTTCCTTTTCCTCGTTATAGGCTTCAATGTCCGCGTTTATTTCGTTGGCAAGTTTGGTAGCGTTGTTGGTTATGATGAAATTACCCTTTCTAACCTCGCCTTCCTTAAGCCAATTCATAGCCTCTTCGCGCAAGACGGGATCGCGAGCGTAAGTAAAATCAACAATGCGCAGCAAGGCTGCCGCCCTTACGTCGGCGTATTCTTTACCTTTGAAAGCGTCGTTATTCAGAATATCCTTCAATATGTCAAAGGTGCGTTCGCCTTTGGTAACACCGGCAATTTTCTCGCCGTCAACATCAATACCGCCGAACAGCATTCCTTCACTTGAAAGTCTGTCCAATTCACGGAAAAACTTGGTCGGAGCTATAGCGTGTTTTTGAAGCTCATCATAGTATTGCTTAACATCGTCAAGTCTGGCTCTGTAATTACTTACATACTTTGCGAACTGCGGGATTTTATCGTTATAAGAGATAATGATGTGGTTCGCTTTGTGCGCGGCTCTGGGGAAGTTTTCCTGTATTCCCGTTTTCAAAAGGCGAATAAGAGAGATTTCAAACTCCTCCTCCACCTTTTCTTTTTCCTTACCGAAAACCGTAAAATCGATTTGCAATTTGGTTGCTTCGGCATAGCGGTCAAAGATTTTCTTGCGCGCGGCAGGGTCTTTTTCTATCGCGTCCAAAAGCATAAGCGACATATCCAAAGGAGATACATACCAGGTCATGGGATTGTCGGTAATGATAACTTGACCGCTGGATTCGATTTTTATCGCTCCGCCAAGGTTGTCGTCTTTGGTGGCAAACCTTGCCTTGTCCGACAAAGAAGCGTCGCAAAGTCCGATTGTCCCCGCCAGTTGCCCCAACAAATTACGAGCGATTTCGTTTTTGCCAATATAAGAGCGCCTTTTGCCGTCACCTCGGATTCCGTCGGAAGGCCTCTTCCCGTTCATAGGATTCAAAAAGTTTGAAAGGCACGAGGAATCTTCCAGCAGACCGTTTATATCTTTTTCCGCCAGTTTGAAAATTTCTTCTTTTTGGCGTCCGGTAAACCCGCTTTTGCTCAGCATTTGCTTCAGTTGGTCAGGTGGGATGGAAGGCAGGGCACTTCGCATTCCCCTTCCGAAGAAAACCTTTTCCATATCGACATAGCTGAAAACACCGTCGTTTGCAAATACACTTGCTTCAAAACCTGGGTTGTTCATAGTAAACTCCTATAAAAATCTTAAGACTCGGCTTAGTATAGCATAAAATGTTGCCAAAAAAAACTATTTTTTCAAAAAAAGCACTTTTTGCCCCTTATGCTAAGGTGGTTTTGGTTAATTAAAAGTTTAAGATTTAAGGCTTCGCCGGTTTAAGGGTTAAGATTGGTTTATACGCTTATAAGTTTAATTAGGAATTAGGAATGACTGTGTTTTTGCAAAAAGCAAAAACAACTTTTATTTCTCATTCCTTATTATTTTGATACTGCGCTACGCCGTTCTGCGTAAGCGACGCGTATAAAAACGTACACGAGCGAACGCAGAACAAATATGACGGCGTTTTATTTGGATTTTACTTGGCGGGGGGATACTCTTTCGCCTTCTCGGCATTAAACTTCACCCACTTCTCGTCGGCTTCGTCCGAGGACTTAATTGCGCCGGTCGGGCATTCGGAAATGCAGACGCCGCAGTCGATGCAAGTATCGGGGTCAACGACTACTTGCGTGTCGCCTTTATGGAAAGCGTCAACGGGGCAAACTTCGGTACAGTTCAAGCAGAGTTGACATAAATCACTTACTACAGATGGCATTTTATTCTCCTTATATTAGCGTTTTATATTGGCGTTAATTTTAACCTCGGGAAGGTTAGTGCAATCGCAAAAGATTGGCAAGAATTATTGCTTTATCTTAATCCAACTAATGTTGCGATTTTGGTCTTTATTATCGCGGCGATAGGAAATAAAATTCGTGTCGGTATAAGTATTTATATCCGTGTCGAAAGTATCCTCTATGCCTTCTTCAAATAATTTACTTTTAACATATTCGGGCAAGTTAAAGTATTTCTTGTCAGTTGTGAAAAATACTTCCGCTTCGGGGTCGTGCTCCATAAAAGTATTGTAAAAGTCCTTACCCACTTCATAGTCGGCAAAACGAATCGAAGGGCCAACGGCGGCGACAATATTCTCGCGAGAAGCTCCCAGATGAAGCATGGCATCCACGCCGTTTTTCACTATGCCTTTAAGGGCGCTTTTCCACCCGGCGTGAATGGCACCGATGACTTGCTTTTGATTATCAGCCAAAAGAACAGGGACGCAGTCGGCGGTCTTTATCCCCAACATCAGCTCGGGTTCTATTGCCGCCATGGCGTCCGCTTCGACATCTTGTCCTATATCCAAAGAAGTGGCAAAAATCACGCCGTCATCGTGGGCTTGTTTTAATAAAAGCAGGTGCTTTTTGTGAGTCTTTTTAAGCGCCTCGGATTCGGCAGCGGTGCAAAAACCGTGCTCGATATAGGGGATTTTTTCCAAATTTGGTGCGGTCAGCATTTTCTTTTATCCTTTCTTTGTGTTGTTGTTTTCTTTGCTCTTTAAAGCAAAAATGATGATAAGCAAGCCGGCAATAAATAAAGGCAGGCACAGTATCTGCCCCATGGTGATATGTCCCAAGAAGTAGCCCAGTTGCGAATCGGGAACACGCACCAGTTCGACCGCACTTCTTGCTATGGCATACCATGTAAGGAACACTCCGGAAATAAGACCTTTGTGTTTACTTACGAACGGCACGAAAAACCAAAGAGCGGTGAATACCAGTAAGGGCAACAGACCTTCAAGCGCGGCTTCGTAAAGTTGGCTGGGATGTCTTGGCACACCGCCGCCTGCGGGGAAAGATACCGCCCACAGCAAATCGGGGGCTACTTTGCCGTATAACTCACCGTTTATAAAGTTAGCTATGCGCCCGAGCATAAGCCCTAAAGGCGCAACAACCGCCAAAATATCCGTCATAGCGAAAAAGCTTATTTTCTTTACTTTGGCAAAAATAAGAGCGGCCGCGATAACCCCTAAAAGTCCACCGTGAAAACTCATTCCGCCGTGCCACAGAGCTATAATCTCGGTGGGGTGAGAAAAGTAAAATTGCGGATTATAGAAAAGGATATAACCCAGCCTCGCACCCAGAATAATGCCTACCACGGCGTAGGCGATAAAGTCGGAAATAAGGGGCGGAGTGAATTGCGATTTGGTCCTTTCGGACAGCTTTATCATGAGCCACCAACCGCCCAAAATCCCGACAATATACGCCAGCGAATACCACCTTATCGCAATCGGCCCGATGCTGAACGCTATAGGATCAATGGGAAGCACCTATTTGTCCTTCTCTTTACCCTGCTTATCCTTTTTTGCCTTGGCTTTAGCTTTGGACTTGTCTTTGGCTTTAGCTTTGGCAGCGGCTTTGTCGGCACGAGCCTTGTTTGCCATGGAGTCAAGGTCAGAGCCGGGGAAAGCACCCGGTGTTATCTCGTCACCGATGACAAAAGTCGGGATGCCGCTTATCTGAGCTTTAGTCGCAAGTTCGCGGTTGGCAGACAGGATTTTTTCGATTTTCTCGGATTTAATATCCTTTTGCAGCTTTTCCATATCAAGGCCGGCGGTCTTGGCGTATTGCTTCATTGCATTCTCGTCAAGTTTGCCCGAGTGTTTCATAAACGCCGTATGAAGTTCTTTATATTTACCCTGCTCGTTCGCGGCAAGCGCGTATTTGGCAGCGGTTGTCGAGTCGGCAGACAGAGTCGGAAGCTCTTTTAACACCCACTTGGTCTTGCCGTCTTTTTCAACGAAAGCAAGGACTTCGGGGAACATTCTTTTGCAATAACCGCAGTTGTAATCAAAGAACTCAACAATGACAAAGTCGCCCTTTTTGTTGCCGATAATGGGAGCGTTTTTGGCGGATTTCAATTCAGGCATAATTTCTTTTAAGGCCTTTTTGGCTTCCTCTTGCGACTTTCTATATTGCTCCTCTTGGAACTTGTTAAGGCTGTTAACCAGCTGTTGCGGATTGTTCGCAATGTAATCCTCTATCAGCTTGTTAATCGCGGCGACTTCGTCCTTGTTAAACTCGGCGGCAGCAGGGTTAAAAGTCGCGGCAGCGCTTAAAGCAAAGCCCGAAACGATGGCAAGGGTTGCAAATTGTTTTAGCATTTTTGGTCCTTTCTATTGCTAATTTAATTAAAGTTAAACTTCGGTTTAGGGCAAAACACTAGTTCTCCAAGCTTTCCAGTTCGGCTTTTAAATCCATAAGAATCAAGTATTTAGCACTTTTCTTAGGAATCAGTTGCTCCGCCCGTTTGATTTGCACTTTAGCCCCTTCGATATTGCCAATCAAGAAATTATATTCTGCCATGGCAAAAGCTTTTAAAGCCTCGTCACCCGTGATGTTCGCCGCCGAGGCAAGAAGGCGCCAAACATCGGGTTCGTCCTTTTCGGTAAGCAGGACTTTTTCCAAAATCTTTATGGCCTTTTTGGCGTTTTCCGCTTTGCCGGTTTCGATTAAAACGCCGGCATAACTGGTGCCGATAAGGTTGGCTTTAGGGGCAAGGCTTGTCGCCTTTTCATAAGGGGCAAGCGCCTCGGCTATGCGGCCGTATTCAAACAGCATTTGCCCTTTTAACTCGTAAAAATAAGCGTCGGTCGGATTCTCCTTGATAAGCTCGTTCATCAGCGCCAGCGCCTTGTCCAAGTCGCTCATGCGGTAGTAAGCGATAGCGCGGGCGTAACGGGCGGCAATGCTTTTATCGGCTTTGTCGTATAGTAGAAGCGTGCGATAAGGCTCAATTAAAAAGGCGATAAGCTTTGCTTTTATACGCTGAAAGCTTTGTTCTGCCTCGGGGTGCGCCGAGTCGTCCGTGTATTTTTCCGTAAGGGCGTGGTTGGTCAAAAACTTCACTCTTTCCTCGGATAAGGGGTGAGTGCGAAGATAGGAATAGTAGTCTTGGCTAAGAGCGATTTTCTCTTGTTTTACAAGGCGTTGCATCATTCTTAAAAAGCCCAGCGACGAGTATTTGGTGCGGTCTAAAATCTTGGTGGCGATGGCGTCAGCGGCGTTTTCTTCTCCCTGACGATAGGCAAGGTGGCTCATCATGCTTGCCTGCTCACCGCCCATCATCACCGCCATACCGACATCGGGACGACCTGCGGCAATGCCAGCTACACCGCCTAAAATGGTTGAGATAAGACTGTTTCGCTGCGCTATCTTCATATTATCGTAAAGACGCGCCAAGTGTCCGCCGACGATATGTCCGGTTTCGTGTGCAAGCACTCCTATAACTTCGCCGACACTGTCCGCCGAAGTAATAAGCCCCGTGTTTATAAAAATTATTGACCCTTTCGTTGTGAAAGCATTTATGCTACTATCCTTGACAAGATATATTTGCAAAGTATCGGGGTTAAGCGAACCGGCAATGAACATGGGGCGAGTATAGGAATATAGTGTGTCCTCTGTTTCTTGATCACGAATGACGGTGAGCCCTTGGCTTTGCGCAAATGCACTAACGACAAAGCTGGAAACAAGAAAAATAATAAGGACGGTTAATATGAGTAGTCTTTGCAATTCTATCCCCTCTTTTGTTAGTAAAAGTAATAGGCGCGGCGGGGTTCGTCAACGCACCTTTTTGTCATGCGCGTTATGCGCGACAATGGTTTTATCGGCGTGCGGAGCGGCGGATTCTTACCATTCTGGTATAATGAGCGCGGGCGGTAAGTTTGCAGGTATTGTGGTGGCGGACGACTCGCATGCTACCTTGGTGGGCAAGGAAGTGCTGAAAGCGGGAGGCAACGCCTTTGATGCTGCGGCAGCAATGGCGCTGACAATGAGCGTCACCCTTCCCTCGCGCGCGGGGCTTGGTGCGGGCGGTGTATGCCAAAGCTTTAACCCTTCGTCACAAAAGCGGCAGGTGTTGGTTTTCTTTGACGAGAACACCAAAGAAAAATATGCCGTGCCGGCGCTTCCCAGAGCTATGATTGCTTTGCAGGCCGAAGCGGGACGGTGGCGGTGGGCGCAAGCGGTTGCTCCTTCCGAGTATGTAGCAAAGACCGGCTTTGTCGCGAATCGTCCATATACCTTGGATAACAAGAAAATTAAAGACGAGCAAAAAGTTACGGATTTGCCCTTGGCGGCAACGCTTGCATCTTTGCGCGCGAACGGAGTGCAAGGGCTTTATATCGGCAAAGGGGCAAAAGCGTTTATGTCGTCTGCCGAACAAAGCAAAGTTACCTTTACCACGGATAGGCTGCGCGACTTTTTGCCAAGGTGGATAGATGCCGAAAAGGCTGCTTATGGCGATGATATAGCTTACTTTTTGCCCAACTTTGTCGGTGGAGCGGATACCGCAGCAGACTTTACGCATGCAAGCAAAGGGGAAAAGACTCAAAGCGATACTATTTCCGGCTCAAGCAAAGCGGCGGGGCTGGCAGTGGTTGACGCTAAAGGCGGAGCGGTTACTTGCGTATTCTCCATGGGCGAGATTTTCGGAGCGGGAAAAGAAGTTATAGGCACGGGCGTCTTTTTAAGCTCTCCGACAGCGCTTCCTTTTACCAAGGGAGCAACAATGATGGTAACCAATGACAATGTTTCCGAGTTCAAATATGTAGGCTATATGGCAACTAAAAATGCCGGTAAGGACTTGGTAAAAGTAGCGGATAAGCTGATGATAAACAAGCAAAAACCTGATGACGCTTTTACGGAATTGGTCGGTAAATCATGGGGTGGCTTCGGGGCAATTTACTGCTCGGAAGGACTTCCAAACTATCCCGAAACATGCCGCTTTATCACCAACAAAAATGTCGGCGGTTATGGAGTGGTGGTAGACTAAGATAATGAGGAATTAGGAATGATTGCGTTTTTGTATTCTGCAAAAAGAAGATTTATTTTTCTCCTTCCTCATTTCTCATTCTGATAAACCTTCCTTATCGCTTAACAACTTATATCCTCCGTCGTCCGAGATAATGAGCGGGTGGTCTTGGTCAGAGTCGATTTTTTGCCTTAATCTGTAAATATGAGTTTCCAGCGTGTGCGTGGTAACTTCGGCATTATAGCCCCATACCTCGCGCAAAAGCGTATCTCTATCCACTGTTTTACCGTCGGCACGGTAAAGATAAGTAAGAATATCCGCCTCTTTCTCGGTAAGCTGATACTCACGAGAATCGAGGTTGGATTTGGCGGTCTTGGTCTTGGGATTAAAGGTAAAATATCCCACGACAAAGCCTTTTTTATCTTGGTTCTCGTGGCTTATAATGCTTTGATAAAGGCGAGTGGCAAGAGCCGTAAATCGCACCGGTGTTTCTATAAAATCGCTGATGGAAGTATCGTCATCGGGCTCTTTAGAGGCGGGGGCAATAAGAATAATCGTGCGGTCAAAGCCGGTCTTTCTTAAGCCTTCGCACAGTTCAATGCTGTCATTTACGATAACGGCGTCAAAGAAATCCTTCTTCGCCATATCAACCGCTTCTTTAAACGACGAAGTCACCACCAACCCCTTAGTTTCGGGAAGTGCCGCAATTTGATCTTTAAGCGCCTCGGCAAAAAGAGGGTTTTCGGAAAAAATTAAAAATCTGCGTCCTGATGCCATGGTAAAACTTAGGTTAAGGTTTAAAGGTTAAGGGTTAAGGCTTATGAGTCTATAAGCTTATAAGGTGATAGGCAAGCTTAAAAAAAATCGGTCGTGAGCGAGGGGTTTTCTTTTTAATGTGGCAAAAAAGACACAGTGAGGCAAAAAAGCGACAAAACCTAGCCGAAAGATGTATTTACTATCAAAAACAGACTCTTACGCTTGCTATTGTGTTCGCGCATCTGGTTTTGTGCGAAAGGTTTAACAATTTTATTTATAAGGATTCATTATGATGAAAAAAGTTCTTTATGGTACTACGGCTTTGCTTGCTGCCGGTATGTTTACCGCCGCTGCCGAAGCTGCTACACCGTTAAAGCTTACCGTCGGCGGTTATTTGAACGCCTTTATGGGCTATACCGACCTTTCTAAAAAGGACATCGGCGTTCCCGTAAATAAGTTTGCTGTCGGCACTGACGGACAAATCGTTTTCTCGGCCGAAACAAAGCTTGATAACGGTATGAAGTTCGGTGTGGTTGCTGAAATTAACATTTCCAACTTGCAACAAAACGGATGGCTCGGCGATGTATTTGCTTATGCCGAAACCAAATACGGCAAAATGGAAATGGGCGCTACCGATAACGCCGCCGTAAAAATGCATCACGAAGTTATGGATGCTTCTCACGTATGGGGTACTGACAAGTCAAAGCTTGTAAACTGGTTTGGCTTTGCTGATTACATCAATGATAATTTTGGTGCTATCACCGAGTATCTTGGTGTCGCCGGAGTCGAGAACGCCTTGTTCCTTGATTCAACCGCAATCAATATTGATGGCAACGCGCAAAAAGTTTCTTACTTCACGCCTAAGTTCTATGGCTTCCAATTAGGTGCTACCTACACTCCCGGAGCAGATTATGCAGGATTGTTTGAAGACGGTACCGGAGCTTTGAACAGCTCGGTTCTTGCGGAAGATCGTGACTTTGGCAGAACTTATGTTGTAAGTGCAGCTTATGACGGCAAAATGGGTCCTGTAACCCTTGGTGCTGACATTGCTTACGGCAACACCAGTCCTACCATTGCAGGCATGAAGAATTTTTCTGAATATGCGGCAGGTTTGAATGTCGGTTTCTCGGGCTTTACCGTTGGCGCAGGCTATAAGATTCGCGACTTTGACGAAAAAGGCATGAAAGACTCTCAGGCCTTTGATGTCGGTGTCGGCTATGAAAACGGTCCTTATGCCATCAGCGCAAGCTGGTTTATGTCCAAGGCAGGCAAAATTGCCGGTGCAAAAATGCCGAAGCTTGACATTTACCAGGTTTCCGGCAGCTATAAGCTCGGTGCGGGCGTAAGTGCTTTTGCGACTTTCGGATATGTTGATTTGAACAACAAAGACATCAAAGTCGTTCTTCCCGACCAAGACGCTTGGACGGTTGTTACCGGTCTTGCCCTTACCTTCTAGTTCCTAGAAGTTTAAGGAAAAGCAAAGAATCCCTTCTCCTTCGCGGTGGGGGGATTTTTTAAATAATGAGAAATGAGAAACAATTGTGTTTTTTGCTTATCGCAAAAACGCAATCATTCCTAAATACTTATTCCTAATTTAAAGGGGGCGAAGTCCCTTTGTGGTAAAAAAGACACACTGGGATAAAAAGTGATAAATCCCCCATAAAAAGTATTTACTATCAAGAATAGAACGTTACGCTTGCGACCGTATTCGCGCATCGTATTTGTGCGGAAAGTTTAACAATTTTATTTTTAAGGATTCTTTATAATGAAAAAAGTTCTTTATGGTACTACGGCTTTGCTTGCTGCCGGTATGTTTACCGCCGCTGCCGAAGCTGCTACACCTTTGAAACTTACCGTTGGCGGTTATTTGAATGCCTTTATGGGCTATACCGACCTTTCCTCCAAAGATCTTCAGAAAGTCTTTCCGTTTAGGTCCGTAAACAAGTTTGCGGTCGGCACTGACGGACAAATCGTTTTCTCGGCCGAAACAAAGCTTGACAATGGTATGAAGGTCGGCGCAGTTGCGGAGCTTAACATTTCCAACTTGCAACAAACCAGATGGCTCAGCGAAGTTTTTGCTTATGCCGAAAATAAGTATGGTAAAATGGAATTAGGTGCTACCAGCAACGCTGCCGTGAAACTGCACCATGAAGTTATGGATGCTTCCGGCGTATGGGGCACTGACAAATCTAAACTTGTAAACTGGATGGGCTTTGCTGATTACATCAATACTCCTCGTGCGACAATTATCGGTCCTGCGAGCATCGCTGATTTTGATATCTTAGATTCAACCGCAGTTAATGAAGACGGTAATGCGCAGAAGATTTCCTACTTCTCGCCGAAGTTTTACGGCTTCCAAGTAGGTGCTACCTATACTCCCGGTGCGCACTCTGCAAGACCATTTGTCGGAGGTACCGGAGCTATGGACAGCACGGTTATCGCAGAAAATCGTAACTTTAGCAGAGCTTATGCCGTAAGCGCGGCTTATGACGGTAAAATGGGCCCTGTAACCCTTGGTGCCGATTTTACTTACGGTAACTCTAAGTTTGTTAACAGACTTCCTAACGGTAAAAACAGTCAGATCTTTTCCGAGTATGCCGCAGGTTTGAATGTCGGTTTCTCGGGCTTTACCGTTGGCGCAGGCTATAAGATTCGCGACTATGGCATGAAAGAAATGAAAGATTCGAAAGCCTTTGATGTTGGTGTCGGCTATGAAAATGGACCTTATGCCATCAGCGCAAGCTGGTTTAAGTCTAAAGCAGGCAAGAACATTGGCTTCAAGATGCCGAAGCTTGACATCTACCAAGTTTCCGGCAGCTACAAGCTCGGTGCGGGCGTAAATGCTTTTGCAACTTTCGGCTATGTTGATTTGAACGTCGAGAGCCGCCTTAAAGATCTTGGCTTCGCCGATCAAGACGCTTGGACGGTTGTCACCGGTCTTGCCCTTACTTTCTAATTCCTAGAAATTTAAGGAAAAGCAAAAAATCCCCTTGCCCGATGTGGCGAGGGGATTTTTTAAATAATGAGAAATGAAGAATGGTTGCCTTTAAACCTTGATGCGGGGCAAAGCCCCTTGCTTTTACAAAGGGATTTTGCTATATCGCTTTAGCGAAAACGCGTTACAACAATAGGGGGTTAAAACATGAAAATAGTATCCGGAAACAGCAACAAACCTTTGGCAGAAGCAATTGCTAAAAAGCTTGGCGTAAAGCTATCGGACAGCAATATTTGCACTTTTGCGGACGGGGAGCTGCAAATCGAACTTTCCGATGATTTGTTAGACGAGGATTGCGTCATAGTGCAATCGATTGCTTCCTCTCCTAAAAATACCATGAACGACAACTTTATGGAGTTGCTCTTGATTATGGATGCAATGCGGCGGATTCCCGTCAGAAGTATCATGGTGGTGCTGCCTTATTGCGGTTATGCCAGACAAGACAGGCGCGTGCATCCGCAAAGCCCTATTTCTTCCAGAGTCATCGCGGATATGATTTCAATAATGGGTGCGGACTATGTGCTGACCATGGATATTCACAACGAGGCGTTGCTGGGCTTTTTTGATACACCGATAAAGAATGCTTACGCCTTGCCGATTTTGCTTGATGATATCAGGGATAACTTTAAAAAGCTCGAAAATGTGGTGATTGTATCGCCTGATTTTGGGGCTTTGAAAAAGGCACAATTTGCTGCCGAGATTTTAGGCTCAGGCTATGCCGTGGTGAATAAAAAACGCCCGAAACCCGGCGAGTCTATGGTTATGGATATCATTGGTGATTTTAAGGGCAAGGACTGCATTTTGCTGGACGATATGATTGATTCGGCAGGGACGCTTTGCAATGCAGCCGCGGCGCTTATGGAGCGCGGAGCAAAGTCGGTCAGAGCCTATGCCAGCCACGGTATCTTTTCAAGCAAAGCAGGTGAGCGCATCGATGCCTCGAGTTTAAAAGAAGTGGTGGTTACGGACAGCATTTATCCTAAACGCGGTATTTCGGACAAAATCCGCTATATCTCCGCCGCCGAGCCTTTGGCCGCCGATATAGCCAAACGCTTTGAAAAGGAATAACTGATTTCTTAAATAACTCTTTGATTTTTTGCTTGCTTTTTGAGCGGGATTAGCGTATGAATCCCGCTCTTGCTTTTATAAAGCAGGAAAAGTGGTATGTGACGGACACCCTTGGAGGCTGGCGCATTACTATAAATTAATAACTAACAAAGGATTTAAAATGACTAAAAAAGAAAATGTTTTAAAAGCAAAACTGCGCACGAAGGCAGGCAAAGGGGCAGCTCGTGCAGAACGTCGCGAGGGAAGAGTCCCCGGCGTAATCTATGGCGGAAAGAAAGCTCCCGTGATGTTCTCGGTTGATGCTGTTGATCTTGCAAACGAACTGCGCAAGCCCGGTTTCAGGACTCGCGTTTATGAATTGGATATTGAAGGCGCCGATGTGCATAGCGTGATTTGCCACGATATTCAGCGCGACCTTATCTTGAACAGACCTACGCACCTTGACTTTTTGCGCGTTGATAAAAACGTTGCTATCCGCGTCGAAGTGCCGTTCTTGTTCGTGGGCGAGGAAAACTGCGTCGGTATCAAAAAAGGCGGTGTTGCCAACATCAATATCCGTGAATTGGCGGTTATGTGTAAGCCTGACGCTATTCCCGAGCATATCGAAGTTGATGTAAGTGCCCTTGATATCGGCGATTCCATCCACCTTTCCATGCTGAAACTTCCCGAAGGCGTGAAGCCCGAAGAAGAAGGTGAGGTTACCATTATCACTATTCACGAACCTAAAGCCGAAGAGCCCGAGGTTACCCCCGAAGCCGAAGCTGCTGCCGCTGATGCTGCCGCTGCCGAAGGTGATAAAGGTGGTGCTGCCGAAGGCGCTAAGGAATAGGTGAGCCAAATGTTTCTGGTGGCGGGTCTGGGCAATCCCGGTGCGGAGTATGCTGCGACCCGCCATAATTTTGGCTTTATGGCAGCGGATACAATCGCCGAGAACTACGACTTTTCTTCTTTTGCGCCTAAGTTTAACGGCCTTTGGGCAGAAGGAAGAATCGCAGGCGAAAAGATTTATCTTTTAAAACCTATGACCTTTATGAACTTGTCCGGAAAAGCTGTGGGCGAGGCAGTTAATTTTTACAAAATCCCCTTGGATAACGTCATTGTTATGCACGACGATTTGGATTTGGCGTTCGGGCAGATAAAGGCAAAACGCGGCGGTTCGTCTGCGGGACATAACGGACTTAAAAGTATTGATGCCGCTATCGGACAAGGATATGCGCGGATTCGCCTTGGTATTGATCACCCGAAAAACGGGCAGGATGTGATTTCTTATGTCACGGGAAAGTTTCCCAAAGAACAGGCAGAAGAGCTGCCTTTTATCTTGGGTGATGTGGCAAAGGCGTTTGTAGCGATGATTGAAGGCGGGGTGGCGAATCCTAATGCTTTCACGACCAAGCTTGCTCTTTTAGGGGCAAACGCCTAGAATGCTTTATACTAAAAAATCAGCTTTCATATTAAAGTAAAAACAAAAGAAATAAGGACGGAAAAATGGGATTTAATTGCGGAATAGTCGGGCTGCCTAATGTCGGAAAATCTACGCTTTTTAACGCGCTTACGGCGACAATGGCAGCCGAAGCGGTTAATTACCCTTTTTGCACTATCGAACCTAATATCGGTGTGGTTAATGTGCCGGATGAAAGGCTGGATATTCTTGGGAAGATTGATAACGCGGCAAAGATTGTGCCTGCGCAACTTGAGTTCGTGGATATAGCGGGCTTGGTGCGCGGAGCGAGCAAAGGCGAAGGTCTCGGCAATCAATTCCTGGGCAACATCCGTGAGGTGGACGCTATTATCCATGTTTTGCGCTGCTTTGATGATGACAATGTGACTCATGTCGAGGGCAGTGTTGACCCTATTCGCGATGCGGAAACGGTGGATACCGAGCTTATGCTTGCCGACTTGGAATCCCTTGAAAAGCGCTATGGAGCTATTGCAAAAAAAGCTTCCGTGGGTGATAAGGAAAGCAAGCTTATCGTTTCCGTAATGGAGCCGATTTTGGATTGCTTGAAAATGGGACGCCCCGCACGCAAGGCAAAACCTGAAGAATCCGATATCGAGCGAATGAAAATCTATAAAAGCCTTTTCCTGCTTACGGCAAAACCGGTTTTATATGTTTCCAATGTAGATGAAGCGCACGCAAAGGAAGGCAACGCTTTTTCGGCAGCGGTAGCTAAAAAAGCAGCAGAGGAAGGTAATTACAATGTAATTACATCTGCAGCGATTGAAGCGGAAGTTGCGCAACTTACCGGAACGGAGCAAGCCGAGTTTTTGGCAGCTTTGGGGCTGGAAGAGACGGGACTTTCGCGCGTGATACGGGCGGGGTATGACCTTTTGGGGCTGCACACCTTTTTCACTTCGGGACCAAAGGAGTCGCGGGCGTGGACAATTAGAAAAGGGGCGACGGCGCCCGAAGCGGCAGGGGTTATTCATACCGACTTTGAAAAAGGCTTTATCAGAGCCGAGATTGTCGCCTATAATGATTATATAACTTTAAGGGGCGAAGCGCGTGCGCGTGAGGCGGGCAAGCTGCGCTCGGAAGGCAAAACGTATGTGATGAAAGACGGTGACGTCGCTCATTTCCTATTTAATGTCTAGCACAACGAAAGGACAGAAAATGACAAAAGTTCTTATAACCGGCGGTCCGACCAATGAATATATCGATGATGTGATGAAAATCACCAATATGGCTACCGGAAGCACCGCAATCGAGCTGGCAAGCAGATTTTCCGCCTTTGCCGATGTGACGGTGGTGGGTGCTCCCGCTTTGCATCACGGACATATCTTTAACAATGTGCGGCATATTCCCGTGGAAACGACCGCCGAAATGCGGGCGGCGCTCGAGAATGAACAGGGCGGTGGATATAATATGGTGATTCACTCGGCGGCGGTGGCAGACTACTTTGCCGAGTTCTCCTTTACGCTTGAGGATATGGCAAGCGAGATTGCCACGGCGGTCAAGGCAGGCAAGATAAAAAACAAGGCTGATGTGCTTAAGATAATGACGAATCCACAAAAAAGAATCCTTAGCAATACCAAGATTTCCAGCGTAGAGGAAAACCTTACCATTAAGTTGGGACTTACCCCTAAGATAATTGCCGACCTTAGGAAATGGTTTCCCGAGGCCATTCTTGTCGGCTTTAAGCTGCTTAGCAAAGTAAGTCCGAAAGAGCTTTTTGACGCCGCGACCGAATTGTGCAAGAAAAACAAAATGGACTATATCATCGCCAACGATTTGAGCGTGCTAAAAACCGGCTTCAGAGAGGGACATCTGGTCACAGCAGACGGTTATCAGGGCAAAGACTTTTCCAGCAACCGCGAGATTTTCGAGTTCTTGGACACTTTGCTGGCACACTGATATGGCCGACAATAAATACTAATTTCTAACTTTCTTCGCTGATAGAGGCGCGCATTTTTTCAATGCCGGCTTCAAAAATCTGCTTTGCTTTGTGGTATTCCTGCGCGTCAATCTTTACCATTACGGGACGTCCGCCCATCATAAAACTTGCCGAACTTTCACTTCTTTTTTGGATAGGGTCAAAGTTGAAAAAATACCTAACTTTCATCCTGCCGTCCGAAGACGATAAAGCAAAAGATTCGCGCTTCGGATTCAGCGGATAGCCCGCGGCGGTAAAATAATTGCCTTTTATCACTTTGGCGACATCAATGGATTCGAGCGTGCCGCTGGGGACCATGGAATTAACGTCAATACTACGATAAAGTGACGTATTAGCAGCGGAACTTGCCGATACGGGAGATGTCTTAAACCAGTTCTTTATTTCCATGTGCAAACCTCCTTTACATCAAAAGCCTGCAAAAAAAACGGAAACACCATAGCACAAAAAATCCGAAAAATCATTAAAAAAGTTCTTTTCGGTAATACAAAGGCAAAAAAAGGGCGAATTTTAGCAAAAATCAGAATGTAAAGGTGTCCGGATTCCACTTAGGCTCGGCGCGTTCGTTACGATTAAGAGCGGAAATGCTAGTCATATCCGCATCCGAAAGAACAAAGTTAAAAATGCGGATATTGTCGATAATGCGCTCTTTACGCGCGGACTTCGGAATGGTGATAAGCCCGCGTTGGAACTCCCACCTTAAAACTATCTCGGGAACGGTTTTGCCGTATTTATCAGCAAGACGAATAAGCGTTTCATCACCCATTATTTTGCCGCGTGCCAAAGGTCCCCAGCATTCGGTAGCTATGCCAAGCTCGGTGTTGTAGCGCACTAGATTTTCTTGGGTTAAAAAGGGATGAAGTTCTATCTGATTAACCATAGGCATAATCTCGCTTGCTCTAATAAGTTCGTCCAAGTGCCGTTCGTGAAAATTGCTAACGCCGATGGCCTTAAATACGCCCTTGTTATAGTATTCTTCCATTATCTTCCAAGAATCCACGAACTTGCCTTCCACCGGCCAGTGAATAAGGTATAAATCAATGTAGTCGGTGTTCAGATTTTTAAGGCTTGTGGCGATAGCCTCACGCACTTTGCCCGAGCGCATATCATCGTTCCAAAGCTTGGTGGTGATGAAAACATCTTCCCTATCAAAGCCGCTTTGCTCTATGCCCTCAGCAACCTCTTTCTCGTTACCGTAAGCGGCGGCAGTATCGATGTGGCGGTAACCGCATTCAAGCGCCCAGCAAACAGCGTTTACCGTATCTTTTGGAGGTGTTTGAAAAACTCCTAAACCGATAACAGGGATTTGGACTCCGTTGCTTAAAGTTTTCGCTTGCATGTGCACCTCCACTTATTGACTTAAGGTAGGTTTTTAAAAATTGTAGCCCTGCATTTATTTTTTTGCAAGTAAACAAAAAGGGGGATTTTTAAGGAAAGCTCCTATTGCCAAAGGAGATTTTTTCCCCCATAATTCCCGCCTGATTTCAAGTAAAGGAGAGAGCTATGGATATCAAAAAAACTTCACTGATTGTTGTAATTGCCGCGTTGCTCGGCTTTGGTTTAGTGCTTTTGAATGCACAGTTTAAAATTGTGAATACGGCTCCGGAAATTGCCTATGTCGATGTGAATAAAGTCATTACCGCGTCAAAGGACTTAAAGGAATTAAAGGAATATCAGCAAGGCAAACTCGCCGAATTGCAAGACTTTGTGAAGGCCGCGCTAAAAGATGTCGAGGCTCAGAAAAATGCAAAGAAAAAAGCCGAGCTTGAGGAAAAATATAATGCTGAGCTTAACCTTCGCAAAGGGGAATTAGATAAAGAATATGCCAAAGCGCTGGTCAGCATCGACAATAAAATATCTAATATAATCAAGGTGAAAGCAAAGGAATTGGGCTTTGCCTATGCCGTTCCCAAAGCCATGCTTTTGGCAGGCGGCGTGGATATTACCGACAGTGTGGTTGAAGCGGTAAAGTAAGCTTAGCCAAACGCTTTGTAATGCCTTAAGTTCGGTCAAGGGATTAAAAATGGCACGCAAAAAGAAAAAAGCTTCGTTGCTTCCTACCGGTATCTCGGGCGCGTTAAAAGCGGCAGGGGTGGTGGCTCTCGGCTTTGTTTTGACTTTGTTGGGGCTTCTGGGAATAACCGCGCTTTTTTCCTATTATCCACTAGATACTTCGCTTAATACCGCGGGAGCGGGCGTGTTTTCAAATGCTTTGGGGCTTGTCGGAGCAAGCATTGCCGATGCGTTGTGGCAGGGATTGGGATTGGCTGCGGTGCTTATACCCATAGCCATGGTTTTGTGGGGTTCTTGGCTCACGCTTCGAATCCATCCTTCTTTCGTGGTGGCAAGGATTTTAACCGCTATCTTGGCAATCTTGTTTTTTGCCGTGGGATTTGCAGGATTTGATATTGCTCCGTCGTGGCCGGTAATCGCCGGTTGGGGCGGAGTGCTCGGTTTTGTATTGTTTGGTGTGATATTCAGATTTTTGGATGCTCTTGACTTCGGAATGAGTGCGAATCTTTTGCGCATAGCGCTTTCGTTCTTTATGGTGTTGGTGTCGCTGTGGCTGATGGCATTTGCTTTCTCCATACGCTGGACGGCTATCTTGCACGAGGTGTTTAATATCATTTTGCGCGTAGTGCAGGTGGGAATTAACTTGTGGTATGCGGTGCGCAATCACTTCAGAGCTAAGGAAAATGAGCCGCCGGTATCTGCTCCGAAAATAAAGCTGACAAAAGTGAAAACTCCGGAGCCTAAAGCTGCGACAGCAACCGCACTTAAAGCTTCCTCGGCCAAACCTTCTCGCAAAAGTGATAAAGGATTTAAGCTGCCTAGGTTGGATTTCTTGGCACCGGTTCCTGCCGGCGGGCAAAAGTTCTCTAAAGAAACACTTACGCAAAACGCGCACCGGCTGGAAGAAGCTTTCCGCGAATATGGAGTCGACGGAGAAGTGGTTAATATCCTGCCCGGTCCCGTGGTTACCTTATACGAATTTAATCCTGCATTCGGTGTCAGAAGCACACGCGTTATCAGCCTTGCCGACGAAATTGCACGGTCTATGTGTGCAAAGTCGGTTAGAATTGCCGTAGTGCCGGGACGGTCGGTGCTGGGAATTGAGCTGCCTAATGAAAAGCGCGAAACGGTCTTTTTGCGTGAGCTTTTGGAAGATGACAAGTTCCAAAACAGCGAGCTTACTTTGCCCTTGGCACTTGGGAAAAACATAGGCGGCAAGGCAGTGTTCGCCGACTTGGTAAAGATGCCGCACTTGCTGGTCGCGGGAACTACCGGCTCGGGTAAGTCGGTAGCGGTTAATACGATGATTTTGTCGCTGCTTTACCGCTTTACTCCTGCCGAGTGCCGCATGATTATGGTCGATCCCAAGATGTTGGAGCTTTCGGTTTATAACGACATTCCGCACCTGCTCACGCCCGTCGTAACCGAGCCTAAAAAAGCCGTGGTTGCGCTTAAGTGGGCGGTCAAGGAAATGGAAGACAGGTATCGCGCGATGAGTTTGGTTGCCGTGCGCAATATCGCTAAATACAACGAAAAGCTAGCGGAGATTGCCGCGTCAGGCAAGACTCCAAGTCGCACGGTGCAGGTCGGATTTGATGAAAACGGGCAACCTTTAATGCAAGAACAGCCGCTGGATTTAAAGCCTTTTTCACACATTGTGGTGATAGTCGATGAAATGGCAGATTTAATGCTGGTGGCGGGAAAAGAGGTCGAAGCAGCTATACAGCGCCTGGCGCAAATGGCACGCGCCGCAGGTATCCATCTGATTATGGCGACGCAGCGTCCTTCGGTTGATGTGATTACCGGCACTATTAAGGCGAACTTCCCTACTCGTATCAGCTTTCAGGTTACTTCCAAAATTGACTCTCGCACCATTCTTAACGAGCAGGGGGCGGAAACGCTTCTCGGGCGAGGCGATATGCTTTACATGGAAGCTGGGCAAAAGCCTGTGCGTGTGCATGGTCCTTTCGTATCCGATGCCGAAGTGGAAGATGTCGTAAAGTTCCTTAAAACTCAAGGCGAACCTGAGTATCTTGACGCTGTTGTCGAGGATGATGACGACGGTATGGATATGGGACTTTCGGGCGGCGGTGCGGATGATGCCAAAGGGGATATTTATGCCGAGGCGGTAGAGATTGTCCGCTCGGAACAAAAGGTATCTATCAGCTATTTACAGCGGAGGCTCGGCATCGGTTACAACCGCGCAGCGGATATTGTCGAACGCATGGAGCGCGAAGGAATCGTATCTACCGCCAGTTCTTCGGGTAAGCGCGAAGTCTTGATAAGTTAAGCAAGGTAAAAAGGCGGTAAAGCGGTGAAAAAGATACTGGCGGCAATGGTGATTTTCGGGCTTGGTATGGCGGCTTCGGCAGCAATGGCCGAAACGGCAACATCCGAGAAAGCGGCAGTGCCTCTTACCAAAAAAGAGCGCACGCTTGCCAAGCTGGAAAAAAGCATAAATGCTGTCAAAACCATGCAAGCAAAAATCGTGCAAACGACTAATCGGGACGAAGATGTTTTCGGTTCTTTGCTGGTCGCAAAGCCTAATAAAATGTTGCTTAATTACGAAAATTCCGACACGGTTTTAATGGCGGACGGTTACAACATCATTTTCTATGAACCGAGCCTTGATCAGGTATCCTATATCGGACTTGAAGACTCTCCCGCCTTTTTGGTTTTATCGCAGGACTTTTCCTTTGCCGACGAGCGGTTGGATATGCTTGACTATTGGGATGAGGGAAGCGAAGTTCATATTACTTTGGCAATGAAAAAAGACCCATTGGCAGGACGCATTTCTTTGGTGTTTGATAAGAAAAGCGGCGAGCTTAAAGGCTGGACTTTAAAGGATGCAAAAAACAACCGCACTCGCATTATGTTGGTCGAGCCGAAGTATAATATCGCAATAGATGATTCGCTTTTCGAATTTAAGAAAAAAGAGCAGTAGAAAAGTTACTTTTTTACCCTTAAAAAACGGCGGGGAAATGCAAAAAATGCCTTGTCTTTTGGATAGGCTTTGCTATACTGAGCAAAGTTTCGGGAAGCCCTTGGTTTTCTGCGGTTTTTACTAGACTTAGAAAAGAGAAAAATGATGAAGTTTACGATAGAAAGAAGTGTCCTTTTAAAGCTACTTACCCATGTGCAAAATGTTGTGGAAAAACGTCAAACCATTCCTATCCTTTCCAATATAAAAATTGATGTGGTAAAGGACTTGGAAGGTGAGCGCGTAACCATTAAAGCGACCGATATGGATTTGGAAGTTATCGAGTCCGCCGCCGCTAAGGTTGAAGATGGCGGATCGGTTACCGCCTCGGCACATAAACTTTTGGAAATTGCTCGTAAATTGCCCGAAGGTGCCGAAGTGGAAATAGCTTTGGATGCAAAAACTTCTCAGCTTAAAATATCTTCGGGGCGGACGAAGTTCCAACTTGCTACCTTGCCCGGTGATGAGTTTCCCTCTATCTCCGAAGGCAGTATGCCTATTAACTTTACGCTCACGGCAGCCGAGCTTTCCAGCTTGTTCGACCGCACATTGTTTGCCGTAAGTCAGGAAGAAACCCGCTATTACCTTAACGGCATTTATATGCACGAAAAAGGTGAAGGCAAGGACGCGGTTTTAAGAGCGGCCGCAACGGACGGACATCGCCTTGCCGCGGCTCAAGTGCCGCTGCCCGAAGGAGCTAAAGGTATGACGGGTATCATCGTCCCAAAGAAAACCGTGGGCGAGGTGCAAAAGCTGGTAGCCGAGCTGTTGGAAGATGTAAAAATCTCTATCAATCCCAACAAGATACGCTTTGAGATTGCCGACTTGATACTTACTTCAAAGCTGATTGACGGGACTTATCCCGACTATGAGCGGGTTATTCCTACCGGGAATGACAAGTTCGCCGAAATAGACTCCGATGCTTTGGCAAATGCGGTTGATTGTGTCGCCGTGATTTGTGAAAAATCCAAAGGTGTTAAGCTTAAAATTGCCAAGAATAAAGTCGCGGTGACGGCTTCTTCGGCAGATGAAGGCAGCGCGGAAACCGATGTCGAGGCAGAGTATACGGGCGAAGCTATCGAGATTGGCTTTAACTTCCGCTATCTGTTGGATATCTTGGGACAAACGAAGGGAGCAAAGGTAAAGCTTGCTATGCTAGACGCATCTTCTCCCGTAATTGTTACCGATATGAGCGACGATGCGGTGACCTATGTCATTATGCCTATGAGGGTTTAGCTTAGGTTAGCCGGTTAATTACTTACCGTCCTTTACTTGGCTTGAAGCAATGGAAAAGACAGAGCAAAACAGCAATAGCAGAAAAGCGGGTGTTCGCAAGTTAAAGCTTACGAACTTTCGTTGTTATGCCATGGCGAATATGGACATTGATCCCGAAGCGCCGGTGGTACTTTTCGGCGCAAACGGTGCGGGCAAGACTAATCTGCTTGAGGCAATATCTTTTCTGGCTCCGGGTAAGGGGCTTCGCCACGCGCGTTTTGCCGATGTCGCACGACACAGTTCCTTTATTGATGATGAGAAAATAACCCGTATGCCCTTAAAATGGGCCGTGTGGGCAGAGGTTAAAACTGCCGGAGATATGGGAGATATCACTATCGGAACGGGGTGTGAGCCGAATGCTTTGGGTGAAAATGCCTCGCGGCGGGCAGTGCTTATTAACGGCGAAAGTTCTTCGCAAAACGAGCTTGCCGAGGTCTTTTCTGCCGTGTGGATTACGCCCGCCATGGACCGACTTTTCGGCGGTGAGCTGACGCCGCGGCGCAGGTTCCTTGACCGTTTGGTGCAAGCTTATGATGCCGCGCATACGGGGCGGACAAACGCCTATGCCAATGCCTATAAGCAGTGGGGAAAACTCTTGCGCGAAGGGTGCAGGGATACGGCGTGGCTGTCTTCGCTTGAAAATACCATGGCAGAGTATGGGGTCGCGATTGCCGCCGCGCGCAATGATTTGCTTGCTCGCTTAAGTCCTTATTTGCGCGAGTCGTGGGGCGGATTCCCAAAAGCGGATATTGCCTTGGACGGCTTTTTGGAAAATAAGCTGTTGGCAATGCCTGCTTTGGCCGTTGAAGATGCCTTTAAGGAAAAACTTATGGCGTCGCGCTTTGTTTATGCGGACGGCGGAACGGTCGCGGGAGCGCATAACACGGACCTTGTCGTCCACCATGAAAACGGCATGGAAGCGGCTCTTTGCTCTACGGGGCAGCAAAAGGCTTTGCTGGTGGCGATTGTGATTGCGCATGCAAGAGCGATGGCAAGCGAGCGCGAAGAAGCTGCGCCTTTGATGCTGTTTGATGAAGCGGCGGCGCATCTGGATAGGGCGCGGCGAGAGGCTTTGTTTGAGATTTTACTTTCTCTTAAAGGGCAAAGTTGGTTTACAGGAACAGACAGCACCCCCTTTGCTTCCATGGAAGGGAAAGCACAGTTTTTTAATATAGAGAACGCGGAGATTTCCTCTGCGGTAGCATAACTTTAAAAGGAAAACAGAATGACCGATGAAGTAACCGAAGTAACAAATGAACAACCCGAGAAGGAAATCGTGCAAAAATTCGATGACAGTGACGAGTATAACGCCAGTTCAATTAAAGTCCTTAAAGGGCTTGATGCCGTGCGTAAACGCCCCGGTATGTATATCGGTGATACGGACGATGGATCGGGACTTCATCACATGGTGTATGAGGTTTTGGATAACTCTATCGATGAGGCGCTGGCAGGATACTGCACTAAAGCCGAGGTGATTCTTAACGCCGACGGCTCGGTGACAGTGCGCGATAACGGGCGCGGAATCCCCGTGGATATGCACGCTACCGAAGGGGTTTCCGCCGCGGAAGTGATTATGACGCACCTTCATGCAGGCGGAAAGTTCGACCAAAACTCGTATAAAATATCCGGCGGATTGCACGGCGTGGGCGTATCGGTGGTGAACGCTTTGTCCGAATTCTTGGACCTTCGCATTTGGCGCGGCGGGCATGAATATTATATGCAATTTAAGGACGGCAACGCCGTTGCTCCTTTAAAGCAAGTCGGAGATTGCGAGCCGCATAAAACCGGAACCGAAGTTACTTTTATGCCATCGGCAAAGACTTTTACCAACATTGTGTTTGACTTTGATACTTTGGAGCATCGCCTGCGCGAGCTGGCCTTCCTTAACTCCGGTGTGCGACTGGTACTGATTGACAACCGCGAAGCAGAGCCTAAGGAAATCGTATTCCACTACGAAGGCGGTATCGTCGAGTTTGCCAAGTTCTTGGATAAGGCAAAGAACCCTTTGCACGAGCAACCTATTGCCATTAACGGCGAGAAAAACGGCACTTATGTATCGGTGGCTTTGGATTGGACGGACGGCTATCACGAGAATATTTTGTGCTTTACCAACAACATTCCGCAAAGGGATGGAGGAACTCACCTTGCGGGGCTTAAAGCAGCTCTTACGCGCACGATTAACAACTATGCATCCGAAAGCGGTATTTCCAAAAAGGAAAAGGTAGAGCTGTCGGGTGAGGATATGCGCGAAGGACTTACCTGCGTGTTGTCGGTAAAGGTGCCTGATCCTAAGTTCTCGTCGCAGACAAAGGACAAGCTGGTGTCGTCCGAAGTGCGACCTGTGGTGGAAAACATCGTAGCGGATAAGCTGGCGCAATGGCTTGAGGAAAATCCTGCCGAAGCGCGAAAAATTATTATGAAAGTGGTGGAAGCTGCGGCAGCGCGCGAAGCGGCAAGGCGGGCGCGTGAGCTTACCAGACGCAAGGGCGTGTTGGATATTTCCACCCTGCCCGGAAAGCTTGCCGATTGTCAGGAAAAAGACCCTGCCCTCTCCGAACTTTTCCTTGTCGAAGGTGAGTCCGCAGGCGGCTCGGCAAAACAGGGGCGGCACCGCTATAACCAAGCAATCCTACCCCTTCGCGGTAAGATTCTTAATGTCGAGAGGGCAAGATTTGATAAAATGCTTAACTCGGCGGAAATCGGCACGCTTATAACCGCATTGGGCACGGGAATCGGGCGCGATGATTTTGATGCTTCCAAGTGCCGCTATCATAAAATCATTATTATGACCGATGCAGATGTTGACGGTGCACATATTCGCACTTTGCTGCTTACTTTCTTCTTCAGGCAAATGCCGGGGCTGATTGAAAACGGCTTTGTGTATATTGCACAGCCGCCTCTTTACCGCGCGAAAAAAGGTAATTCCGAAATTTACCTTAAAGACGATCGCGAGATGGAAGAATACCTTTTGAACTCGGGAATTGCCGATGCCGTTTTGGAAGCCGGCGGAATGCAAATCGCAGGAGCAGATTTAAAAGAGCGGGCGGAAAGAGCGCGCCAGATTCAGCATCTTGTCACGGCTTTGGCAAAGAAAATACCGCCTAAAATAATTGAGCAAATGGCGATTTACGGCGCGTTCTCGTTTGACGTGTTTGATATGGAGAAAATGGAGTGCGTGACGAATAAAGTCGCTTCACGGCTTGATGCGCTTGAACCCGAATATGAACGCGGATGGAAGGCCGAGGTTATTCCTAACGGTGTGATATTTACTCGCACTTTGCGCGGTATTACCGAGCGCTATGTCATTGATGATTATGTCTTCCTTGCGCCCGAGGCTAAGAAGCTTGCCGCGCTTGCCGAGGAGCTTTCGGAAATCTATCAGGATAAGGACATTATCTTCAGGGCTAAAGATACGGAAATGAAGCTTAAAGGTCCTTTGGATTTTGCCGCAGCAGTTCAGGCGGCGGGCAAAAAAGGCATTGCCATTAACCGCTATAAAGGCCTTGGCGAGATGAATCCAGAGCAGCTGTGGGAAACTACGCTTGATCCTAATGCGCGCAGCCTTTTGCAAGTCAAGGTAGAGCAATTCTCTGAAGCAGAAGGAATTTTCTCGACACTTATGGGTGATGTGGTGGAGCCGCGCCGCGACTTCATTCAGCAAAACGCCTTGAATGTCACTAATCTTGATATATAGGGTTAAGGGTTAAGGTTTAAAGCTTCAACCTTAAACTTATTTGCAGTGCGAATGTGTGGTGCTGTAGTGCAGACAAAGAGCCTCTAACGACGTAGTGGCACAAAATAAAGCCGCCAGAAAATATAAAGGTTGCTGGGTTTGTATAGCTTGCAGGCCTAAAAGCGCGGTACATAACGCACCGGAAAGGCCGATAACTTTGCACCCCCAGAGGCCTATCTTTTCTTTTTTAGTCATAAACCATCTCCTTAAACGAAAGGTTTTGTGGAGTAATGATAGCACCTTATACTTTTTTGGCAAGAAAATGGTTTAGGTTTTGGCTCTTGACCTATTGTTATCAGCTGGAGCGCACTTTACCCAAAAGCAAATATGCCGCGCAAATGAAAGTGATGGCGCCGATTACGGTGGGAACATAATACAACGGCTCTTGAAGCTCTATGGCGCATTTGTAGGAAAGTCCTGCGCCGATAGCACCACAATAATAAGCGGCTACTTTAGCAACAACAGCCAAATTTCTTAGTGTCATATTTATTTCCTTTAATAGTAATCGACAGTAGTGGAAGGTAGCACTTTATTCCGTTTTAAAGGGGCGGGAGAGGAGAGATAAAATCATCTCGTCCACATTTGCGCCCTCGTTTAAAACCTTGTCCACGGCCTCGCAAATAGGCATTTCAACGCCGATGTTCTGCGCCAGCTTGGTGACGGCGCGAGCAGTGAAAACACCCTCGGCAACCGAGCGCCTGCCGTCCATAATCTCGTGCAAAGTTTTGCCCTTGCCAAGCTCTACACCTACGGTGTAGTTGCGGGATTGGTGCGAGTTCGCGGTAAGAAGCAAGTCGCCGATGCCGCTCATCCCCATAAGCGTGGCTGCCGCGCCACCTTTAGCTTTGGCAAGACGGACAATCTCGGCAAGCCCGCGGGTAATTAACGCCGCGCGCGTGTTGTCGCCTAGTGATTTTCCTTCGACTATACCGGCGGCAATTGCCAGCACATTCTTTACTGCACCGCCGATTTGCGCACCGATGACATCATCGGAATAATAAGGGCGGAAGGTTTTTGTCCCGAACGCTTTAACCAAAGCTTCGCCAATATCTTTATCTTTGCATGCGATAGTAACCGAAGTCGGAGTGCCTGATGCTGTTTCCCCTGCGAAAGTAGGACCCGACAAAATCGCTATTTTGTTTGAAGGAAGCTCGGTTGCGACAACTTCGCTCATAAGTGCGCCGGTATCCTGCTCAATGCCTTTGGAGCAGATAAGGACAGGCACGGACGGATCCAAATACGGAGCGAGCTGCTTGCACATGCTGCGCATAAATTGCGCGGGAACCGCCATAACAACAACCTCGGCGTCTTTTACCGCGGTTTCAAGGCTTAAAGTGGCGCCTATATTCTGGGTGAACTTAATGCCGGGTAAGAAAACCGAGTTTTCATGGTTATGCAAAATATCGTCCATTACTTCCTTTTCGCGCGACCAAATGGTGACATCGTTACCGCCGGCGGAAAGAATAACTGCGAGGGCAGTTCCCCAAGCGCCTGAACCGATTACTGCGAACTTATGCATGGTATTTTCTCCTTTTTGTTAGGGGGTAGTTATAGCTTGCTTTTGATTATTCGTAAAGAGGCCAGCGGGGACGAGGACGAAACGCGAGGCTGTCCGTCAGCCCCAGCTTTAACCTTTCCAAGCCTGCCAAAGCTATCATGGCACCGTTGTCGGTGCAAAAACTGAACGCCGGAGCGGTGAAGGAAAAACCTTTCTCCTGTGCCTTTTCCTGTAGAGCGTTACGCAAGGCTTTATTGGCAGCGACGCCACCCGCAACTACCAAGGTTTTATCTTTGGCAACTTCGCCGAAATCAGCGGCAAAGCTATCCATTGCCCGCGCCGTCTTTATGCGCATAACATCAATTACCGCCGCTTGGAACGAAGCACAAATATCGCTTTTATCCTGTGTGGTTAAGGGAGCGGGCAGGTTTTCTATGGCGTGCAAAACGGCCGTCTTTAGTCCCGAAAATGAAAAGTCCATATTCTTCTCTTTGGCAAGAGGGCGAGGAAAATTAAAACGGTGCGAATCGCCGGTAAGCGCGGCTTTTTCCACCAATGCCCCGCCACCCGGATAGCCTAGATCCAGCATTTTTGCCACTTTGTCAAAGGCTTCGCCCGCGGCATCATCTATGGTCTTGCCAAGGAGCTTATACTTGCCTATGCCAAGGACTTCTAAAAGTTGGCAATGTCCGCCCGAGGTCAGCAAAAGCAAGTAAGGAAAAGGCACATTCGAATCCAATCTGGCGGCAAGTGCGTGGCCTTCCAAATGATTGACAGCAATGAAAGGAATATCCAAAACGCTTGCGATTGCTTTGCCGGTCATCGCACCGACAATCACTCCGCCGATAAGCCCGGGACCACAAGCCGCTGCCACGGCGGAAAGGTCGCCGAACTTCGTGTCCGCCTTTGCCAAAGCATCCTTGATAATAATGTCTATTTTTTCCAAATGAGCGCGCGCGGCAATCTCGGGCACGACGCCGCCAAAAGGCTTATGCTCGGTGGCTTGCGTCCATACTACCGATGACAGCAAACCTTTTTCACTGTCCAGCACGGCGGCGGCTGTTTCATCGCAACTGCTCTCTATTCCCAAAATGCGCATTTTTAACTACTTTCTTTTACTTTTGATAGCGTATATACTCTTGCGGCGAAGAAAAGTAAAGAAAACAGCCTTGCAAACGGAGGAGAAAATGGAGAATAAAGTCGCGGTAAGCAAACCCGAAAAGCCTAAGAAAAAAGGCTTTAGGTGGTTTTTGTGGTTGGTAATCGTAGTTATCGTTTTCGGAATTGTAGCGGGATTTTATAATCCTTCTTTATATAAAAGCGCGGACGAGTATATCGGAAAAATAGTGGCTAAAATCACAGGGAAGGAAAAAGATTTACCTGTGCCGATGGCAAGGCTTGCAAAGACTCCTAAAAATGTGACGAACGCGGAAGAAAAAGCGGCCCCTGCCCCGCAATCGATTATGTTTGCGAAGGTCGATAAGAAGGCGGTGCTTGAAGATGAGGCGGTAGCAGAGGAAGTGATTGTGGAAGAAAAAATCGAAACTGCGCCCGAGTCTGATGTCGCCTTGCCCTCTAATTTTGAAGGCAAAAAGGAGCTGACTGCGCTTAAAAAACGTATTGATGTTTTGGAAGAAAAGTTGACCTTGGCAACCAAAGAAAGGGAGCTTGGTGCAGCTTTGGTCGTAGCGACGATGCGGCTTAAAGATGCGGCGGTTTCGGGGAAGAACTTTACAAGCGAGCTTAATGCGCTTTATGGACTTGCCAAAGATGATGAAGAAATGCTCGGCAAAATCGCTGTTTTAAAACCTTTTGCAAGCGGTGTAAAAACGAAAAACGAGCTTAGAGATGAATTGCCGATCTTAGTGAAAACAGCACTTAAAAAAGCGCCTGAAAAACCCGGTGATTTTTGGGACGGTGTTTTAGCAAAAATAAAAACGCTCGTCGTTATTCGCAAAGTGGGAGAAAGCAGTGCGGATGATAGCGAAAATGCAGCTTTGGAGCAGGCGGAAAAAGCCTCTTTCGGCGGTGATTTAAATGCGGCTGAAGCAGCGCTTAAAAAGCTTCCCGAGGCGAAGCAAAAAGTGTTCGAAAAGTGGTGCGAAAATGCGCAAAGTCTTTTGCAGGTTGAAGCACTTTGCGACGAGCTTACAAGGCTTGCGGTTGCAAAAATCGGCGGCGAAAACAATAACAAAAACGAAGGAGAAAACAGACCATGATACGCGTGTTTTTATATGTGCTTGTCGCCGCAGTTTTAGCTCTTCTGTGCGGGTGGTTTGCAAGCAATCCGGGCGAGGTAGAAATTACTTTTCTTGACTATCGGATAAGCACTTCTTTACCCGTATTTTTGCTGGCGCTTGCCTTGCTTTTCTTCTTATTAAAAATCGTGATGCTTCCCTTTTCTTTCGGTGATGCGGTACGAACTTTTCGCGACAAACACGAAAGGAAAGAAAAGCAAAAAATTATGCTTGAATATTTGACCGCGGTGGGCGAAGGAAGCATACAAAAATACGAAGCTTTAGCGGGGCGTGTGGCGAAGGTTTTTTCTCGTGATTCCGAGCTTAAAAATCTGATGCTTTTGAATATAACTTCGGGAATTAAAAAAGCAGAAGTTTTAAAAAATCTCGCATCGGAAAAGGGGACTAAATTACTTGCCTTAAAACATCAAATCGACGAAGCGGGAAAGAGCGGAAAAACTTCGGCTTTATTGGAACTTTATAAAAAAGTTTTTGATGAATATCCAAAGGCAAAGTGGGCCGTGCGACCTTATATTAATTTGCTCTCATTGTTCCAAAAATGGGACGAAATTTTAAGCGTGGCAAAAGCCGCTTTTAAACGTGGTGCGGTGGATAAAAAAACCTATTTAATGATGGCAAGTTCGGCAATACTTGAAAAGGGGTTTGCAAAAAGCGGCAGCGATGAAGGCGCCTCTGCCGAGCTTATTTTACAAGCGGCAAAAATGTGTCCCGACAATGTCGCAGCGGGCGTGCAAAGCGCGCTTATTCTGGCGCAAAAAGGACAGCAAAAAAAAGCCATGCGCGTGCTTAAAGCGCTGTGGAAAAGGGCAGCATCCTCTTTGATTTATGATGCTATGAACGAAGTGCTTTCGGGGGTAAAACCTTATGATAAAATCAAAGCAATTACGCGCGCAATTGCCGGTGGAAAACATAGGGCTTTTAACAATATCGTGCTGGCGGACGCCTATGCCAAAGCTTCTTTGTGGGGACAGGCGCGCGAGCTGGCGGACAGGTATATGACTCTTTATCCTTCGTCTGCATATGGAGCAAAAGTTATGAGCGAAATATGCGCGGGTGATACCGTTACACTTTCCGAAAAAGACGCGCAGCTTAAAGAACTTGCCAGCGAAAAAATAGACGAGCTGAAACCCTTTGTCTGCTCGGCGTGCGGAACGCGTTATAACAGGTGGCACAGCGTGTGTGATAACTGTAAAAACTTTGCCACTATTACGGCTTTTTTGGGCGGAGAATAAAACTTTGCGTAAAAGATTTAAAAAGCTCAAAACCGTAAGCCCGAGAGTAATGTTGCTTGCCTTTTTGCTTTTGTTTTTGGCAGGGCTGGATGCGTTCTTTGTTATCACTTTTAAGCCGATAGAGCCCTTTAAAGAAGTCGCGGTTATTACCGTTGAAAAAGGTGCAGTAATTGCGCCCGATACTGTTGTTGTCGGCAAAGAGTCTATCGTGATTGAAGTGGAAAAAACTAAAAAAGAATCTCTTGATTTTGCCTCGCCTGACGATGTGACTTTGCTTGTGCCGGTGCCTCCTAAAAAAGAGCCTTTGCCGAGTCGGGAGAAAGCCAAAAAAACCGTAAAGCAAGTTGATGAGCTTTGTGCAAAAGAAGCCCTTATAAACGCGATTACTTTGCGTTCCTTGCAAAGCAAACTTATGGTGGCGGCTTTAGCGTGCGACGGAGCGCAAAAACGCTATAATACTTTCGCGCTAAAATACCGAGAAGCACTTGGGAAAAACGGTTCTTTGATTATGGGTTACTTTAAGTGCAAAGCGGGTAAAAAAGCGACGGTGCAATTTGATAAAATGATTACAAAAATCGCTAATTTGGCGTCAGCACTTAATTCCGAAAATCACACGGATTTTTGTGACGAAGCACAAGGCGTCTTTGATGAATTGGAAGAAGGCGAGCAGAATGAATTAGAGGGCATTGCCGCTCGCCATTCATACCTTGATGATGATTTTATCGAAGATTACTAGATAAAAGACAGGCTTATCAGCCCAAGGCCTTGACCCCGGGCAAAGCCTTTCCTTCCATCCATTCCAAAAACGCGCCGCCTGCGGTGGATACATAAGTCATGTCACCGATTACGCCTGCTTTTTTAAGAGCGGAAACGGTATCACCGCCGCCCGCTACCGACAGAAGCTTCCCTTCTTTGGTAAGGGTAGCGACAGCCTTGGCAATGGCAAAAGTTGCCTTGGCAAAAGCGGGGGTTTCAAACGCGCCTACGGGACCGTTCCAAATAAGGGTCTTACAGGTCTTGAGTTTGGCAATAATGTCTTGGACGGACTCCGGCCCGATGTCCAAAATCATCTCGTCATCGGGGACGACTTTTACTTCCTTTGCGCCTTGTTCATCTTCCAAAGATTTAGCTACGACAAAGTCCGAAGGAAGAACGATTTCACAGCCCTTTTCTTTTGCTTTGGCAATGATTGCTTTGGCGTTCGGTGCCATATCTTTTTCACAAAGCGAAGTGCCTACATCAGTGCCTTTGGCGTAAAGAAAAGTGTTAGCCATACCGCCGCCGATAATCAGCACATTCACCTTTTCTACAAGGTTGCCGAGCAAATCCAGCTTGGTCGATATTTTCGCACCGCCGACTATTGCAGCAACAGGGCGAGTCGGATTACCCAACGCCTTATCCAGCGCCGTTAACTCCTCTTCCATAAGGTGTCCCGCCGCATTAGGCAGTAGCCTTGCCGCACCGTCCGTGGAAGCGTGAGCGCGGTGAGCGGTCGAGAAGGCATCATCGACATAGATGTCGGCGTTTTTCGTAAGCGCAAGAGCAAAGGAAGGATCGTTCTTTTCCTCCTCGGGATAAAAGCGCAGGTTTTCCAAAAGCAAAGCCTCGCCGTCTTTCATCTTTGCCACCGCCTCGTCCACCTTTGGTCCAATGCAATCATCAACGAAAGCAAGAGGAACGGGAGCAAGCGCCTTTTTTAAATCGTCATAAACCACTTTAAGCGAAAAGGCCGGATTCTTTTGTCCTTCGGGACGACCGAAGTGGGAAACTATAATGACCTTGCCACCCTTTGCCGCAATTTCTTTCGCGGTGGGAGCAAAGCGGTCAATGCGAGTCGTATCGGCTACTTTGCCGTCCTTTACGGGGACATTCAAGTCCGCACGAACCAGCACTCTTTTGCCTTTAAAATCATAATCGTTAAGTGTCTTAAAGTTACCCATTTCAATATCCTTTTCCTTGTCTTTTTACATAAAGTTATGGCGGACAAAACAAAAGATATTGCCCGCCACTTTTAAAAACCTATAAGAACTTGCCCATAGCGGCGGCAGTGTCGCCCATACGGCAAGAGAAGCCCCATTCATTGTCATACCATGCAAGTATGGAAATGAAGTTGCCGTCAATGACTTTGGTTTGCGAAAGATCAAAAGTCGAGCTTACAGATGTGTGGTTAAAGTCGATGGAAACAAGAGCATCTTTGTTTACTCCCAAGATGCCTTTTAACTCGCCGTTTGCATACTTTTCCATAGCGGCATTAATTTCCTCGACAGTGACGTCTTTTTTCAAAACCGCTTTCAAATCGACAATCGAAACATTCGGAGTTGGAACGCGGATAGCAAAGCCGTCCAGCTTACCTTTTAATTCCGGAAGAACTTCACCGACTGCTTTGGCAGCACCGGTCGATGTCGGGATAGAGGACAAAGCGGCTGCTCTGGCGCGGCGCAAATCTTTGTGCAAAGTGTCAACCAAGCGTTGGTCGCCGGTGTAAGAGTGAATAGTGGTCATAAGCCCGTGGACAATGCCGAACTCTTTTTGCAAAACATAAGCGACGGGAGCAAGGCAGTTCGTAGTGCAGGAAGCATTCGAAACAACCAAATCGTCAGCCGTAAGCGTGTTGTCGTTTACACCGTAAACAATGGTCTTATCCGCACCTGCTGAAGGAGCGGAAACCAGCACGCGCTTTGCACCTGCCTCTAAGTGGACAACCGCTTTTTCCTTGGCGGTAAAGATGCCGGTACATTCAAAACAGATGTCAATGCCAAGGTCTTTCCAAGGAAGGAGCTTGGGGTCGCGCTCGGCGAATACTTTGATTTTCTTGCCGCCTACGACAAGGTTGCCTTCGCCGTCCACCGTTATGTCCTCGTTAAAACGACCGTGAACCGAGTCGTATTTCAAAAGGTGGGCGTTGGCCTCGGCTGAACCGAGATCGTTAATCGCCACAACTTCAATGTCGTCCCTTTTTTCTTCGTAAAGGGCGCGAAGGACAAGGCGACCGATGCGGCCGAAACCGTTAATTGCTACTTTGATTGCCATATAATTTCTCCTTATGTTTTTTACTTAAAATCAAGCCTGTCCATCTTTGCATTTTCCCCCTAAAAAGCAATAGATATTTTTACTTATTCCTGCTAGGTTTTGATAAGTGAAAAGGAGCAGCGGATTTTTGGCTCAAAGTAAAGAAAACCATAGGAAAACCTTGGCAAATGACTGAAAACTACAAAGGATATCCCATTGATTTTAAACGAAGCGTGCGGGCAAAGCGCATATCTTTGAAGCTGGCGCGTAACAGGCAGGGCTTTGTCGTAACAATGCCTTGGTATGCGTTTGAAAGAACGGCGCGGCAGTTTCTGGAGGATAATACGGGGTGGTTGATTAAAACCGCACGGCTTTTGAAGAAGCCCGAAGCGGCTTTGGGAACTGCACCCATCGACTTCTTCGGCGAGCAGGTGTCCTTTGTCAATATGCCAAAGGCAAGGCGCGGCGTGTGGCGCAAGGAAAATATCATTTATGTTTCGGGGGCGCCTGAGCATACTTCGCGACGAGTAAGAGAGTATATGGAAAGAGAGCTTTTATCCTATATCAAAGCGCGGATCGCGGATTATGCCAAAAGCTTCCCTTTGGCTTTAAGCAGGGCAAAAGGCGGTAAAGTCGGGCGCGTTACGGTGCGCAGCAACTCATCACGCTGGGGCAGCTGTTCGACTTCGGGAACTTTGTCTTTTAACTTTTCGCTGTGTCGGGTGCGTAAGGACTTAATCGATTATGTAATCGTGCATGAGATTTGCCACTTTGCGCAAATGAATCATTCGGCGGCGTTTTGGGCAGAAGTCGCGGCGCTTTATCCTGCTTATAAATCCGCTCGCAAAGAACTTAAAGAATTGGGAATTACCGGTTAAAGTTTAAGGGTAAAAAAATCCCCTCTCTCAAAAGGGAGAGGGAACTTTAATTCATAAACTTTAACTAACTTAGCCCTTGATGCCGAAAGCTTCAAAACGCTTGTTAAATCTGGCAAGCTGTCCGCCGGTATCAACCAAGCGGTAAATGCCTGTCCAAGCAGGGTGCGTAAGCGAGTCGATATCAAGTTTAATCTTGTCGCCGGCCTTGCCCATGGTGGAACGGCACTTGATTTCCGAACCGTCGGTCATGATGAAAGTGACTTCGTGATAGTCAGGATGTATGTCTTTTTTCATTTTTCTTCTCCAATAAATCTTACAAAAGTCGGAAGAACTTATACTAAAGTAAAACAAAAATCAAGCTTTTCTTTGAAATGGGGTAAAGAAAAGTCTATTCCTCGGCAAGTATTTCAAGGAAAACCTGATCTTTTTGGACACGATTGCCAAGGGCGTGCACTTCTATTTTGGATGAGGGAATGCCCTGTTTTAACAAAAAGTCACGAATGGTAAGCGCTCTTGAAAGCGAAGTGCGACGCGCTTTGGACGAGGAAAGCTCGGGATTTTTAGCATAGGAGATTAAACGAATCGCAAGCCGATTGTCCGCCTTTACCGTATTTGCCACTTCTTTCAAATCTTCCTTATTCTTTGCGGTAAGTCCGGTCGCGGACGGAGCAAAGTTAAAGAAAATCACATGTCCCGACTTGGTAATGATGTCGCCGATATCGTTTTTCTCCACCTCGGTAACCGGAGCGGCAAGAGGCGCAGGAGCATCGACAAGCACGGACGAATCCTTTATAGCGGGCTTTACCGCGGGAACAGGAACAGGCGCAGATTCGAGCGCGGGCTTTGCCTCGGGAGTAGGAACAGAGGCAACAACTGGTTCGGGCAAGTTCTTAACTTCGGCCTTTGTTTCCCTTTGGGGTATAGGTCTTTTCTTAGCTTTCATCTTAGGAACGGGCGCAAGGGCCGGCTTTGGTGCGGGCGCGGGTTTTACCGCGGCAGGTCTATGCCTTTTCGGCAGTATAGGAGAATGAGCAGGGGAAACTTCAGGCTTTTTATCCGCCTTCTTATCCGCCTTTCTATGCATAACTTTTTTGTATGTGAAAGGAGGCTTTTTAAGAATGATTTTCTCAGGCTTCACGTCCTTGGGTTTGGCCGCGGTTTTCGGCTCGGTTAAAAGCACTTCGTCAGGCTTTAATTTTATGTCTTCTTCCGTACCTAAAACTGACAAATCAACTTTGATATCTCTTGAGCCGGTATAGATGACATCAGCAGCTTTTGCGGAACTTGCAATCGCCAAAAATGCCATCAATATCGCGCCCTTTTTTATCATTTTTTGTCCCTTAACACCTTGGTAATCGCAAAGTCCATTTCGTCATTTGTGGCAATTACACCGGCGGCTTCAAGCACATCAATCAGCTTGTCGGCACCACCTGTCGCACGAGCATGACCGCCGGCTTCTTTTACCATAACAAGTCCTGCGGCGATATTTGAAGGCTCTAGAAAGCGGCACCAATAGGCATCGATTTTGCCTGCCGCAACCATTGCCAACCCGAGCGAAGGAGCGCCCATACGCCTTACTCCTTCGGTGTTTTCGATAAGGTAGCGAAGGCGCTCTTGATATTGCTCAATCGCGGGCGAATCGTCTTTTGTAAAGTCAACGCCGATAAGCGCATCAGCAAGATTCTTGCGCCCCGAAACGCGCAGCCTTCTGTCGCCGCGGGCGGTCATAATGTACGTGCCGGTCCCTTTTTCGGCATAATAAAGCTCGTCCAAAATGGGGTTATAAGTGACGCCCGCCATGATGTCGCCGTCGCGCACAAGTGCTATGGAAACGGCAAAAAACGGAATGGCGCGCATGAAATTTACGACGCCGTCAAGCGGCTCTATAATGAAGGTGTTTGAGGTGTCCGCGCCTTCAATCTTTTTCTCGCCCGCAATGATAAAGCTGTAATTAGGGCGCGCATTTTGCAAGTCGGTAAGCAAAGTCTTCTTGGATTTATCAATCGTTTTAGCGACAAAATCCGCAGGTGCTTTTTTGGTGATTTGCAAATTCTCCACTTCGGAAAAATCGCGCACCATAGACCGCCCTGCTTTGCGCGCAGCCTTTATCATAACGTTAAGCGCAGGGGACAAACTCCCCATGATTTTTTCTTCCTTAAAATCGGAAAAAGTTTTTTTCTGCTGTAAAAGAGTCGCCATTATTTTGCTCTTTCAACATAGGTGCAGTCGGCAGTGGCAACCACGATTTTTTCACCTTGATTGATAAAAGGCGGAACGGTGATTCTCATGCCGTTTTCCAAAACCGCAGGTTTAAAGGAAGTCGTAACCGTCTGTCCCTTTACCGAAGGTTCGCACTCGGCTACTTCCAAAATAACATTGGGCGGAAGGTTCACGCCAATGGGACGGTCTTCAATAAAGTTAACGGTAACATCCATGTTGTCCTGTAAAAAGCCGGCCTGCTCTCCCAAAATATCTTTGGAGATAGCGTATTGATCGTAGTTCTCTTTGTTCATGAAAATGAAGTTGTCGCCGTCGGGATAAAGGTATTGGCAATCGCGTTCCTCGCTCATAAGCTTTTCAACCGTGTCGGCAGTTCTCCACCGCTCGTTGGTCTTGGTTCCCGTGTCAACATCGCGCATTTCAACTTGAATAAAAGCGCCGCCTTTGCCGGGCTGAATAATGTTTATTTTGATAACCGACCACTGGCGATTGTTGTGCTCAATAACCCAGCCCGGACGAATAAGATTTGCGTTTTGTTTCATTTTTTCCTCTCTTAATTTTTAGAAACTTTGGTGTGAATCTAGCATACACTTTCGTTATTAGCAACGAGCTTTACAAAAAATAACTTTCGAACTATAACCTTTTTCCCTTAATTAACTCTTAAAGAAAAAGGCTAAAAATGATGCAAAACAATGCGCGGAAAAAATGGTGGAGCCCCGATGTTTACGCTCGCAAAATCCCTTATTTGGAGCAGCGGCATAAGATTATCGGCGCAATCAGAAATTACTTTAACAGCCAAGGATTCTTGGAAGTGGAAACGCCGGCGTTGCAAATATCTCCGGGGCTGGAAGTTCATCTTCGCGCATTTAAAACCGAGCTTTGCGAGCCGTTCGAGGACGGAACTAAAACTATGTATCTGCACACCTCGCCCGAGTTCACGATGAAAAAACTTTTGTCCGCGGGTCTGCCAAAGATTTATCAGCTGTGTCATGTGTATAGAAACGGCGAGCGCTCGGAACGCCATCACCCCGAATTTAATATGATAGAATGGTATCGCGCGAACGATGATTACTACACGCTTATGGACGATTGCGAAAAAGTTTTGCAAGCTGCGGTTACTGCCGTGGGCAAGAAAACTTTGGTGCACCAAGGTGTGGAATGCAACCCCTTCGGCAAATGGGAAAGGCTTACGATTAACGAAGCATTTTTGCGCTATGCGGATGTGGATGTTTTGGCGACAATCGATGACCCCGACGATTCCGATCCCGACCCTAAAAAGCTTATGGCAGAGGCGAAGCGCATAGGTATTCATTTTGAAGAAACCGACCGCTGGGAAGATGTATTCTTCAGAATTTGTCTTGACCGTGTCGAGCCGAAACTGGGCTTCGGCGGCGTGCCGACAATCTTCTATGAATACCCGAAATGCCTTGCCGCGCTTTCGCGCACCAGCCCGAAAGATAAAAGAGTCGCCGAGCGGTTTGAGTTCTATGTTTGCGGACTGGAAATGGGCAACGCTTTTTCCGAGCTTACCGATGTTGTAGAGCAGAGAAAGCGCTTTACCGCCGATATGGATATGAAGGAAAAACTTTACGGCGAGCGCTATCCGATTGATGAAGATTTTATGGAAGCGCTTACGATTATGCCGCCGGCAACGGGCATCGCCGTAGGAATTGATCGCGTCATAATGACTGCGACCGGCACCGATGACATTAACAATGTTTTATGGGCGGAAGTAGCTAAATAAACTTTTTAAAAAACTAAAAGAAAAGCCTCCCTCTAAAGGAGGCTTTTTTTAGCTTTTAAGTTCAAATCTGACGACACCGGATTCGTAAAAAATGCATAAGTTTTCGCCTTCGCGTTCAAAGCAATTGCCTTTGCTTTTTTGCCATCCGAGAGCAGGTAAAACCTCGCCGTAATAAGCGAAAACATGATCGGCTTTTATGCGCGGTTCGGCGTGCAAAATTACTTCGGTGAAGCTACCTTCGGGGGAATCAAAACTGGTAACTCCGTCCTCAATTTGCGCCAGACCATCCATCAAAGGAACATCTTCAAAGCCGGGAATAAATTGATAATACTCGGCATGTGCAAATGCAGCAAAAAACAGATTGAATAAACCTAAAAAAACTTTCTTAAAAACCATAAACCTTAACCCTTAAACCTTCACCTACTTTTGACATTTTTTGCAAAAGAAAGTGCCTCGGCCCCCTTGAATTATTTTTACAATTTTATGCCCGCAGTTTACGCATTTTTCGCCTTCTTTGCCATAGACTAAAAGGCTATTAACAAACGCACCTTTTTTGCCCTCTGCAGAACGGTAATCGCGAAAAGTCGTGCCTCCCGCGGCGATAGATTTTTGTAAAATATTTTTAATTATCGGGACTAATTTTCCCGCTTCTTTAAACGTGATTTTTTCCGCCGCACGCAGGGGCGAAATACCTGCTTCAAACAATGCTTCGCACACATAAATATTACCAAGTCCCGCAACAATTTTTTGATCAAGCAAAGCTTGTTTTATCGGCACTTTGCGTCCTTTTATTTTTTGCAAAAACGAAGGGGGATTAAAGTCGGCGGAAAGTGGCTCGACACCCATAGAAGCAAATCTTTTTAATGCTGTCTTTGCCGGTGCCAAATCCACCATTCCGAACCTTCTGGTATCCGAAAAAACTAAACATTTTTCGCTTTTAAAATATAAAATTATGTGATCGTGTTTTGCTTTTTTATAAGAGCAATCATGAACGATAAAACGTCCAGTCATACCTAAATGCACGGTCATAATTTCTCCCGAAGAGAGATAAACGAGGATGTATTTTCCACGCCTTTTTACATCAGTAATTTTTGCTCCCGTTACGCGCTTTATAAAGTCTTGCGGAACAGAAGTTCCTTTGCGTAAGTCAAAACGAAAAACTTCGGCTTTGATGATTTTTTCGCCTTTAAAAGTTTTGCAAATATATGCGCAAACAGTTTCTACTTCGGGCAATTCCGGCATGCTTTTTTGTTCCCTTGAAAAGTGATTAAATTATGAATCACGGCGGCGTTTTGCCTTGCCTCTGCAACCCCTAAATCATCGGCTTCGGTGTATAAAAACCACGCGTTATAGAAGTTTTGCGGAATAGCGGTGCCGGTGGCGTTCATCCACGCCAACAACTCAACCGCTTCGGGATTTTTTTCGGCTGCCAAGGTGGAAATAAGAGCAATATCCTCGGCGGCGGCAGTGCCGGATTTGACGGATTTTACCGCATCCAAAAAAGTGCGGGCGGGTGGTTTTAAAAAAGGATTTTTGTATGTAGGCATAATGTCACTTTTACCGGAAATTACAGCGTAAACTTCTTCAAACTCTCCCGCAGCGACAGGATGGCTTTGATAAAAAACGACAAAGGAAAGACTTGCCATAACTAAACCTTTGCTCATAATAGAAGCAAGAGAAGTAATATTGTTTTGAAAGCTGAAAAATGAAAAAAACATCTGTAAAAATTATCCGTACCGATAAAGATTCTGACCTACCTTTACCGCAGTATGCCACAGAACTTTCTTCGGGACTAGACTTATTAGCGAATGTTTCTGCTCCCACGGTAATTAAAAGATTTTCGCGCGCGCTTATTCCCACGGGAATCGCGATTGCCATACCCGAAGGGCTTGAAGCGCAGGTGCGTTCGCGCTCCGGTCTTGCCATTAAAAACGGCGTGTTCGCGCTTAACTCGCCCGGCACGATTGACGCAGATTACAGAGGCGAGATAAAGGTGATTTTGTGCAATCTCGGCGAAGAAGATTTCGTCGTTGAGCGCGGTATGAAAATTGCGCAAATGGTCTTTGCCCCCGTGGTGCAAATCGCGTGGGAAGAAGCGGATACTTTAGATGCCACGACGCGCGGTGAAGGCGGTTTCGGTTCTACCGGTGTGAAGGGGGTAGAAAAGTGAAGAACTTTTTACTGTTTATTGCTTTTATTTTTGCCGTGATTTGCGAAGGAACTTTTAGCGCGGCGGCAGCGGGAAAAGAGGAAATAGTAACTCTTACGCCGCAGTTCGTTTCGCTTAAAAGCAACATTGTGAATATGCGCGTGGGCCCCGATAAACGCTATCCTATTATATGGGAATATCATGCAAAAGGATTGCCTGTTGAGCTGCTTGCCAAGTATGGACCTTGGCGAAAAATAAAAGATTTTGACGGAAGCACGGGGTGGGTGAAGCGCGGAACTATCAGCGAAAAAAGGACTTTCCGCCTTATCGCCTCGACCTTACTTTTGCGCGAACCTGACAAAGATTCTGCCGCGGTGGCGAAGTTAGAACTGGGAATTATGGGCGCACTTATGTCTTGCCCAAAGACGCATCCGCTTTATTGCCGCGTCGAAGTGCAAGGCTATCAAGGTTGGTTGCCAAAAGGGGAAATATTCGGCGTCTATCCTAATGAAACAATAGAATAAGCTTTTAAAATAATTAGTAATGAGTAATTAGGAATTAGGAATGATTGCGTTTTTGCTAAAAGCAAAGACAAGATTTATTTTTTCTCATTCCTAATTTCTCATTTTTCTAGCCTACTTTCCGGTCAGCTCATCTATCTTGGCAAAGATAAGAGCGCCTTTGTTAATCGTAAGGACAGCTTCGGATTTGCCGTCCTTTGCCACAAAGACGGTCGGAGTGCCTTTGATGTCATACTTTTTTGCCAGCGAGTCGCGCTTTTGCAGCATTGCTTTTAGAAGCGGTTTGCTGTTTACACACTCTGCCGCTTTGTCTTTTGCCAAACCACCAAGAGTGGCATAGCCGCTTAAAATATCTTTGTAATCCGTTGCCATGCCCCATTTTGATTGATTCGCCATAACGATGTCGGCAAACTTCCAAAACTCGTTATCATCCATGCACCTTGCCAGCATGCCCGCCGCCGCCGAGCGAGTGTCCATCGCCAAGTCGTGGTAGTATATGACCGCTTTGCCCGTGTCGGCGTAGCGCTTCTTTAACTCGGGCAGAATCTCTTTGTGAAAAACAGCGCAGTGGTAACAGGAAAAGGACGAGAAAATTATCACTTCAACGGGAGCGTCGGGATTGCCCATAAACCTATCTCGCATAAGCTCTTTTACTTCGGCAGAGTCCATTTTTGCCGGTTCAGCGGCGATGGCTTCGCCCGCGCCGAAAGAAAGGCGGTGCGTCTTTACATCATTGACATACCAAGCACCCCAAATAATCACGGCTAAAGCCAGCGCAACAAGCGATCCGATTACCCATTTCATTTTATTTTCTCCTGTCTTGTTTTTAAAAGTGCCCGAGTTATAGCACAGGAAAGTAAAAGGTGGAAGGGGGGTTAAATCACCTCTGCCAGCTTTTTTAAAGCGGATTTTAAATCGTCGTCACCTACTTCGGAAAGGATATTTTCCGCTTCGGGCGAAAGGGACTTTTTGCTTTTTACGACTTTGGCGGCAGAGGTTTTTTTGCACTCCTTTTTAGGCGAAAAACTGTCTTGAATAATTTTAATATCGCTGACGGCATTATATCCGAAAAAGGTGTTTATCTTTTCCAAAAGGGATAATTTTTTGTGACTTAATTCGGTGGCAAAAGCACCGCCCGCGACGCTGATATGCAAAACGGCGTCGGTATTTTTTCCTTTCGGGAAAGTAAGTTTTAACGGAGTCGCAAAAGCTGCGATTTTCTCGCCCGCAAGCTCAGACCAGTTCGCGATAATATCAATCTCAAAAAAACCTTTTTTGCCTAAAACAGGCTTTACGATTTTGCGAACATCCAAGCCTATGGGAGCGAGATAACTGCGGCGTTTTACAAAATTATTTTTGGGCGATTTCGTGTTCAAGATAGTGTGCCTTTTTCAATGCGAAAGCGAAGGTCGCTCATAAGTTTATTCATGTGCGCAAGATTGTTTTCCACCGCCAGCGTAAGACCCAGAATCTCGCCTGCGGAAAAAAGGTGATGCAAATAGGTAAGAGTGTAGTTTTCGGCAAAAGGTGTTTCATCGGCAGCAAATTTTTCATCTTTGATATTAAGCTTTTTTCCGTCCTGATAAATAATGCCGTTCATGCCGTCAACAATCGGAAAATCGGCGATGATTATATCGCTGCCGAAACGCACCGCTTCGACTACTTCATCTTCATTTTTAAGACCCAAAACAGCGCAAGGTTTATCCGCTGGTAAAAGCTGCGTGGTGGTGGCAAGAGTCATCATGTAGGCCTTTCTCGGTTCGTTTTTGAAAGCGGGAGTTTGCAAAAATCCGTCCGGGTCGAGCCCTATACAAAAGCGAGCCGATTGGGTTCTTATATCTGACATCGCGCCACCGGTTATCGGGGCGAAAAAGGCCTTGTTTGCACCACCCTTCCCGCTTAATTCGCTTTGAAAAATATCCCATGCGCGCTTGGTCCAGCGGTCGGAACGCCTTGCCGCCGCACCGATTTTTTTGCGTGTAAACGAATCGCCCGAAGGAAAATCGTAAAGACCCGAAAAAATATCCGCGCCCATCTTCTTTTGCATGCGAATCGATATCTCGGGCGAAAGTTTTTTGCGAGAGCCATCAATGTATGACGCATAGTCCAGCGCTTCTTCTCTGCTCTTGTAATAGATGCCCTTTGCCTCGGCAAGCTTCGCAAGTTCGCTCGCTCCACCGCCTGTAAAAAGCAAGCCTTTAAATCCTATAAAGTCTTTAAGTCCGACCTCTTTTAAAATATCTAAACCGGGACGGAGCATGGGACGATAAATGTCGGCATAAAGTATGGGCGAAGGGATTCTGTCCGAGAAAACAGCCTTTACATCAAGCCCCGTGCTTTCGGGAATAAATGCCGGAGTCGCAATTTGCGTATCACCGATTTTAAGGGTTGCTCCTCGGGCTTTTTGTGCTTTATGCTTTACGATAAATGTAATCATTTTATTTTCTTCTAATCAGGATAATTCAAATGGCGTTTGACGACATATTACAAAAAGCAATCGATTTACACAACCAAGGAAAACTTGCCGAAGCCGAGCAGATATATCGGCAGATTTTAGAAACCGCTCCCGAGAATGCTTGGGCTATGCATTTCTTGGCAATGATAGCTGTGGCAAGAGGGGCGTATGACAATGCCATTTCCCTTTTGTATAAGGCGGTGGATATCGATAAAAAAGCAGCTCCTTTGCGCTTTAATCTCGCTATGGCTTTGCAGGGTGCGCAATTTTATTCCGAAGCCGCAGAGCAATACAAAACCGCAATGAAACTTGATAAAGATTTTGCAGCGGAAGCGCTTAACAATATCGGCAACATCTACAAAATTACTGGACGGGTAAAAGACGCCGAAAAGGCTTACAAAAAATCTATCGCCGCTGATGAGAAAAAATCTTTTTATGCGCTTAGCGGGCTTGGGATTCTGTATCGCGAAGCAGGCAAATATGAAAAAGCGATGGAGTGTTTTCAGCGCGCCATTGATGTGGAAAATTCTTTTGCAGACGCGTATGCGAATCTTGCCACAACTTTAAGGGTGCAGGGGCGACTGTTTGAGGCTTTACCTCTTTATGAAAAAGCGCTTGATATTGACAGTAAGAATCCTTTTTTCTGGAACAGTTTTGGGCTTGCCTTGGAAGGGGACGGGCAGCGTGCAGCAGCAATGCGAGCGTATCAAAAAGCCGCGGAGCTCAAGCCTGATTTTTCTGAAGCGCATGCTCATATCGGAGCGCTTTTTATGCTGGATGAGGAAACCTTACGCGAGGCCGAAGATGAGCTGCGCCTTGCCACGAAACTTGATGAAAACAACGAGGACGCGTGGGTCAATCTCGGAGTCGTTTTGTACAAACGCGAGCTTTATATGGAAGCAATGGAAAGCTATCGCAAAGCAATCTTGCTTAATCCCAAAAATGCCGAGGTGTGTAACAACTTGGCAGTAGCGGTGCATCAAACCGGTGATCTTACCGAAGCGGCGGGACTGTGCTTTAACGTTATGGCTATAGATAAGGACTTTACCGAAGTGCATAATACTTTGGCAGCTATCCTTGCCGATATGTATAAAAGCGATAAAGAGCTGGCCATAGGAACGGCAAAAGCTTGGGTAAAGCACTGCCCGAAAAATGCAATTGCAAAACATACTTTGGCAGCGTTTTCAGGTGATACGAAAAAAGAAAAAGCCGATGATGAATATGTCAAAAAATTGTTTGACGGTTTTGCAGAAAGTTTTGATAAGACGCTGGCAAAACTCGAATACGGCGTGCCTAAACTTATTGCGAGTCGCTTGAAGGGAAAAAAACACGGGAAAATGAATATTTTGGATCTTGGTTGCGGAACGGGTTTGGTCGGTTTGCAGATTAAAAAATACGCTGCAAAAATGGTGGGGGTGGACCTTTCGCCAAAGATGCTGGAACAGGCAAATAAGACCGGCGTTTATGATGATATTGTCTGCTCGGAAGCAATATCGTTTTTAGGTTCTAACGAGAAAAAGTTTGATGCGATTGTCGCAGGTGATGTGCTTTGTTATTTCGGTAAATTAAATAAAATTTTCTCTTATATAAAACTTGCACTTAAAGATGATGGCGTGGCAATTTTTTCTTTGGAAAAAGGGTCCGAAAAAAATGACTTTTTAATCACCGAATCGGGACGTTTTGTGCATAGCGAATCGTATATCAGAAAGGCACTTTTGAAAGTCGGATTTAAGGATAAAAATATAAAAATCACGAGCGAGATTTTGCGCCTTGAAAACCAAAAACCTGTGAAAGGATTTTTGGTGGAAGCAAAGGCAGGTTAAGGTTAATGAGAAATTATTTTTTAACCTATTCTTAAGATTTATTTTATATAGTCCTACACTCATTTTTTCCGATTCACTATGTAGTATTGCCTTGACGCGTTTCTGCGAACCTTAAACACTACATGTTGGGTCAAGCTTTTTTATTGCAAAAACTGCAAATTTTTTGCTTGTCCCCTTGCGCTTCTCCCCCCTAAAATCCCCCCTATCAGCTTCTAAGACGATGGTCTTGAAAAAGCGCGTATTTAAAATTTTAAGAGTAACGGCGCTTAGTGTTCGTTTGCTCTTTTAAAAAAGGAAAAAAGAAGTAAAAAATGACCGAAGCAGTTTTACATGACGATATAAAGAATGAATGGAAAAACGTCTGTTCTTCGCTTCGTGAAAGTCTTGGCGATTCGGCTTATAAAAGCTGGCTGCAACCGCTCGGTGCCGGAAAAATCGAACAGGGCTGTGCCAAGCTTTTTGCTCCTACCAGATTTATGCGCGATTGGGTCGAAAAGCACTATCTTTCCAGTATCAAGGCCGCATGGCAAAAGCATAACCCGTCGATTACTTCAATTGATATGGAAGTAAAGGCGTATTGCTCATCGGAAAACGAACCTGCTTTAGCGGATGATTTTGTAAAAGAAGCTCCTTGCGCTTTTGCCGATTCGCCTAAAAATACGGCGACGCCTGCAGTGATTTCTTTTGCGGCACCTGCGGCTGAGATTAAGGATTTTTCGGACATATCCGCGCCGCTCGATTCACGTTTTACCTTTGATAATTTTGTCGTCGGTAAGTCTAATGAGTTCGCTTATTTGGCAGCAAAGAAAGTTGCCGAGTCTCGCGAGGTTTCCTTTAAGCCTTTGTTCCTGCATTCGGGAGTCGGGCTTGGCAAAACGCACTTAATGCAGGCTATTGCGAATCACATAAAAAAGACCGACCCGACGCGCTCGGTAATGTATCTTTCCGCCGAGAAGTTTATGTATAAGTTCATCAGTGCACTTCGTTCGCACGAAACAATTTCTTTTAAAGAAAAGTTCCGTTCGGTCGATGTTCTGATGGTTGATGATTTGCAATTTATTGCCGGTAAAGACGCTACGCAGGAAGAGTTCTTCCATACCTTTAACGAGCTTATGAATGCGGGCGCACAAATCGTGCTTTCCGCCGATAAGCCACCTGCGGAGTTAAAAGGATTTGAAGCCCGTTTGCAAAGTAGATTCGCTGCCGGTTTGGAAGTCGATATTCATCCCGCCACCTTTGAACTTCGGGTAGGTATTTTGGAAAGCAAAGCTGCCAAGGCGGGGGTAATACTTCCTAAAGAAGTAACAGAGTTTTTAGCCGAGCATATTTCATCTAATATCCGTGAGCTGGAAGGTGCGTTTAACCGCCTTGTCGCCCACTCGGAATTGATGAACGCTCCCATCACTTTGGAGAACACTAAAATCATCTTGAAAGACATTTTGCTAAGCTCTGCAAAGATGGTTTCGCTCGACGATATCAGAGACAAGACGGCCGCACATTTTAATGTGAAGGTCGCCGATTTGCGGGGAGTTCGTCGTCAGCGTGAAATAGCACGGCCGCGGCAAATTGCCATGTACCTGTCAAAGACGCTGACGACTCGTTCGCTTCCCGATATAGGCCGAGTTTTTGATCGCGATCACACTACGGTAATGCATGCGGTAAAAACGATAGAAAGCCTTTTAAAGACCGATAAAAATCTTGCCGAAGATATCCGCATCATCACTCGCTCGCTGGGCTGCTAAAATGGTTTAAGGTTTAAACCGTAAACAAGGGCGGGACTTTTAAAAATTCCCCTTAACAAAAAGGCGTAAAGTTTTATCTTTATACTACTATCAATCTCATGGGGGAGAAAAAATATGAGTGATAAAAACTTACGATTATTGAAGGTCGGAGCATATGGCGTCGCGAGTGCAATCTCGGGTGTTTTGGCCGTAGTTATAGGGGCAGGAATCGTGAAGGGTATCGTTACCGGCTTCAGCTCAGGGTTGTCACTGCCGGGACTCGGTCTTGCCGTTGGTCTTGCAAGTGCAGTAACCGTCACGGCTTTTACGTGCGCTGCAATGGCTTTGGATTATTTAAACGAAGCCAAAACTATCTGAGAGAAAGTAAGGGGTAAATCTTAACCTGATTGAGCCATAAACGAATCCCCGAGACGAGCTATTCAAGCCCTCTCGAGGATGGTGTTTTTTAAGCTTTGAGCTTTAACCTATTTTGCAACCATTGCTTTTAATTTTTTGGCAAGGCGAGAGATTTTTCTGGCAACGGTATTCTTGTGGAAAACGCCTTTGCTTGCGCCTTTGCTCATTTCGGATTCGGCCTTGATAAACGCCTTCTTTGCGTCTTCCTTAGAGCCGTTTGCAATGGTTACTTCCGCTTTCTTAACCGCAGTGCGGATTTTGCTTCTGCGCATATCGTTCACTTTGGTTCTTTTGGCGGTGATGGTTATTCTTTTCTTTGCCGATTTATGGTTGGCCATTTTATTTACCTTTTAATTAAATTAGTTGTTAATACCTTGAAACTGGTGGGTTTTTAACGCCTTTGTTCGAAAAAGTCAACCCCCGGCCTACCTCCCCCTTAAAAGGGAGAGGAAAGGCGGTGGTATCTATTCCTCGTCCTCGTCATCATCTTTTATTTCGATGATTTCGCCGGTTTCCTGATTTACGCGCTTCATCGATAATCTGATTTTGCCGCGTTTATCCATACCCATGCACAGGACTTTAACTTTGTCACCTTCGGATACGACATCCGTGGTTTTACCCACTCTGCCGTCCGCAAGCTCGGATATGTGCACCAGACCGTCGTTAGAGCCGCAGAAGTTCACGAATGCGCCAAAGTCCATAATGCGGACTACGGTGCCGTCGTAAACCATGCCTTCTTCCGGCTCGGCAACGATTTCCTGAATCCACTTAAGAGCAGCCTCGCCGGCAGCTTCCGCAACCGATGCGATTTTGATGATACCGTCGTCGCTGATGTCAATCTTACAACCGGTCTTTTCGGTAATTTCACGAATTACCTTGCCGCCGGTGCCGATAACATCGCGAACCTTGTCACGAGCAATCTGGATAGTGGTGATGCGCGGAGCGTTTTCGCTGACCGTGTCACGAGATTCTTCCAAAGCCTCAGCCATTTTGCCAAGGATGAACTTTCTGCCTTCATGGGCTTGCTTTAACGCAACGTCCATAATCTCGGTGGTAATGGAAGTGATTTTAATATCCATTTGCAGCGAGGTTACGCCGTTTGCCGTACCGGCAACCTTGAAGTCCATATCGCCAAGGTGGTCTTCATCACCCATGATATCGGAAAGAATAGCATACTTGTCACCGTCGGTGATAAGTCCCATGGCAATACCGGCAACGGGAGATTTCATCGGAACGCCCGCATCCATTAATGCCAGTGAAGAACCACAAACCGTCGCCATAGATGAAGAACCGTTCGATTCCATAATCTCGGAAACTACGCGAATCGTGTAAGGGAACTCGTCCTTTGAAGGAAGCATCGGGTGAATAGCGCGCCAAGCCAGCTTACCGTGACCGATTTCGCGGCGACCGGGAGAACCGGCACGCTTTACTTCGCCGACCGAGTAAGCAGGGAAGTTATAGTGCAGCAGGAAGTGCTGACGCAGCTCACCCGATAAATCATCAATAATTTGCTCGTCTTGATCAGTGCCGAGAGTGGTTACTACCAAAGCTTGAGTCTCACCACGGGTGAATAGAGCCGAACCGTGAGCCTTGGGCAGCACGCCGACTTCGCACTCGATGGGGCGAATCGTCTTGGTGTCACGGCCGTCAATGCGCACGCCGGTCTTTAATATGGACTGGCGGACGGTGTCGTATTCCATCGCAAATAAGACGCGGTCGGCGACCTTTGCTTCATTCTCGTTTTCGGATTCGGCTACGGATTCTTTTGCAGCAGCGCGAATCTCGGCAAGTCTTTCCTGACGGGCGAGCTTGTCGTGAATCTTATATGCGGCAGCTATGTCCTTGCCATACGCCTTTTCGAACTTTTCCCTTACGGTAGTGACTTCAGCGGGAATCTCGGGGACAGCCCAAGGTTCTTTAGCACAGCTTTCCGCCATTTCGATGATTAAGTCGATAACGGGTTGGAAAGCCTTGTGACCGAAGGTTACGGCGTCAAGCATGGTCTTTTCGGAAAGCTCTTTGGCTTCGGATTCAACCATCAGCACGCCGTCTTTCGTACCGGCAACTACCAAGCTTAAATCACTTTGCTCTTTGTCGGTGGGCAGGGGGTTCAAAACAAACTTGCCGTTAACCAAACCGATTTTCGCTGCGCCGATAGGTCCGAGGAAAGGCAAACCCGAGAAGGTAATGGCTGCCGAAGCGGCAATCATTGCGACTATGTCGGTATCGTTTTCCTGATCGTAACTTAAAACGGTGCAAGTTACTTGAGTTTCATTGTTAAAACCCTCGGCAAACAAGGGGCGAATCGGGCGGTCAATCAAGCGAGAGATTAAAGTTTCACCCTCGGTCGGACGCCCTTCACGTTTGAAAAAGCCGCCGGGGAAGCGTCCCGAGGCGTAATACTTTTCCTGATAGTTTACGGTTAAGGGGAAGAAGTCCTGAGATGCATCGGGAGTTCCCTTTACGGCGCAAACGGCGCAGTGAACTACCGTGTCGCCATAGGTGACGACCGCGGCGCCATCTGCTTGACGGGACAGTTTGCCCGTCTGAATGGTAAGCGTTCTTCCGCCCCATTCGATGTGTTTTTCAAAAACATTAAACATTGTCATATTTTATTTTCCTAACATAACATACATATACATATAAATAAGGGAAAACCGGCCTTTTAAAAGACCGGCACCCTGTTCGGGGTTATTTACGAAGCCCCAGCTTCTTGATGATACTTGTGTATCTTTCTTTAGATTTGGTTTTGACATAGTCGAGAAGTCTTCTTCTTTGACCGACCATTATCAAAAGCCCGCGCCGCGAATGGAAATCTTTGTGATGATCCTTCATGTGGGCGGTTAAGTTGTTGATTCTTTCCGTAAGAATCGCAATTTGCACTTCGGGCGAACCAGTGTCGCCTTCCTTGGTTTCAAATTCCTTTATAAGTTCTGCCTTGCGGCTTTTAGTAATCGACATCGTTTTTCTCCTTTTCTTAGTTGTTATTCATTTAAAAACTTGCCTACGAAGACTTTCACGGGCTTTATTTTTGCTCCGCCGATGATTGCCATCGCATAAAACTTACCTTCATAGTAAAGCTGGAAGTAGCTGTCGTTTGAAACTTTTATACCAAGCCTTTCTATTAAAGGAAGCGCAGGGATAGGCGCACCCCGCTCGATCGCTCTTGCCTCTACCTCGTTTATCGCCAGAGCCGGGATGTCGTCCAGCACGGTGGTAACGGGAAGAAAATGCAAAAGCGCGTCGTCAATTTGCTCTATTTCCAAAAAATTAGCAAGAGGAATCGTGTCCTTTTCCGTAAACTTGCCGCTTTTGATGCGGCGCAAGGCGATAATATGCCCGTAAGTGCCAAGCATTTTTGCCATATCTCTTGCTATGGCGCGGACATAAGTGCCGGCGCTGCATTCTACTTTGAAAGTAGTCTGATTGCGAGCGTCAAAAGATACTACTTTCAATGACTTAATTGTAATTTCTTTAGGAGTAAGGTCGGGAGTTTCGCCTTGTCTTGCGAGCTTATATGCACGCTTGCCGGACACTTTTACCGCCGAAAAAGCGGGCGGAGTCTGCATGATAGTGCCGATGAAGGAAGGTAGCGCCGCCTTTATTTGCTTTTGGGTAGGAAGAACTTTGGATGTGGCGGTAATCGTGCCGTCCGAATCGTCCGAATCGGTTGCTTCGCCCCACTTTACGGTAAAAGTGTAAGCCTTGGATGTGTCGGGTATAAAGCTCATCAGCTTGGAAGCTTGCCCCACGGCTATGGGCAAAACACCGGTCGCTAAGGGGTCGAGAGTGCCGGTATGCCCTAATTTAAACTTGCCGAACTTTCTTTTTATTTTGGTCAGAACATCGTTGGAAGTCATGCCCGAAGGTTTGTCAATGATAAGCCACCCGCTGGGAGGAGTTTTGGGCGGATACTTTGCTAAAATCTCGGGATCTTTAATGGGGTGCATAAGTCCGATAACACCTTGGCGACTGGCAATTTGCGCGCGGTGTTTGCGCTCGGCTTCGCGTTCTTCCCAAGTGCGAGAAGGTAATCCTCTTACGACAAGTTTAATCATGACTGCAAATCTCTCTTTACTTCGGGTCGATATAAAAGCTCTTCTATGCGAGCGGCCTCGCCAAAACTTTTATCGGCGATAAAGGTTAAATCGGGAGTAACGCGCAGTTTAATTTTAGAGCCTAAAATCTTGCGCAATTGTCCTTTTACTTTGGCAAGAAAGTCCAGCAACTCCTGCTCGCGTCCGCCTCCCAATGTAGCAACAAAGACTTTGGCAACGCTAAAGTCGGGGCTTACGCGCGCCTCGCTTACTATGACATCGCTTGAAGGAAACAAAGGCGAAAATACTTCCCCGCGGCTAAGCGCTTCGGCAAGTATTCTTTTTATTTCTTCACCTACCTTCAGTTGGCGCGGAGAAGGAGATTTACCGTTTGCTCTGGTCATTTTTAAGCCTTAATTTTAAATTTTAACATCCAAGTGAACCGCTATTTCATCGACTTCAAAGCATTCGACTTTATCGCCTTCTTTAATGTCATCATAGTTTTCAAAACTCATACCGCAGTCTTGAGATTCGCGGACTTCGCGGACATCATCTTTGAAGCGCTTTAATTCCTTGAGCGTGCCGGTATAGATAACCACATCATCACGCAGCAGGCGGACTTTCGCTCCGCGGTGAACAAGCCCTTCGGTAACCATACAGCCGGCGACTTTGCCGACTTTGGTAATGTTAAAGACTTTGCGAATTTCGGCGTAACCTATAATGCGCTCTTTAAGTTCGGGGGCAAGCTTGCCTTCCAAGATTTTCTTTATCTCATCGGCAACATCGTAAATGACCGAGTAGTAGCGAATATCCACATTGTCGCGCTTTGCCATTTCCCTAGCGCCGGCACCGGCACGAACATTAAAGCCGATAATCATAGCGTTGGAAACGCGGGCGAGCGTTACATCGGATTCGTTGATGCCGCCCACTCCGGAGTGCAATATCTGGACTTTTATCTTGTCCGAGCCAATCTTTTCCAAAGTACCGCACAAGGCCTCTACCGAGCCTTGAACATCGCCTTTGACGATAACGGGGAACTCTTGCGCCTTGCCGGCTTTAATCTTGGCGAACATTTGCTCCATGGTGCCGCGAGCGGATTTTACCTGCAATGCCTCGCGCTCCTTGCGTTGGCGATAGGCGGAAATGCTGCGAGCTTTGGCTTCGTCCTCAACCACGATAAAGTCATCACCGGCGTTAGGTGTACCTTGCAAACCAAGGACTTCTACAGGTTCGGAAGGCAGTGCCTTGTCCTGCTTTTTGCCGCGCTCGTTAACCAAAGCGCGCACCCTGCCCCATTCCGAGCCGGAAACAAAAATATCGCCAACCTTTAATGTGCCGCGCTGAATAAGAACGGTGGCAACCGAACCTCTGCCCTTTTCCATTTTGGCTTCGATTACCGCACCTTCGGCCGAAGCGTCAGGATTGGCTTTAAGGTTAAGGACTTCCGCTTGAAGCAAAATCGCTTCTATGAGCTTGTCCAAATTGATGCGCTTCTTTGCCGAAACTTCCACTGAAAGGACATCGCCGCCCATGGATTCCACAACGACTTCCTGTCCTAATAGGTCAAGACGGACTTTGTCGGGATTGGCGCCCGGAACATCAATTTTGTTTATGGCAACGACGATGGGAACGCCTGCCGCTTTGGCGTGGTGAATAGCTTCAATCGTCTGAGGCATAATGCCGTCGTTGGCAGCGACTACCAGCACCACAATATCCGTGATTTTAGCACCGCGGGCGCGCATAGCGGTAAAGGCAGCGTGACCCGGTGTGTCTATGAAAGTAACCTTTTGCCCCGTGGGAACTTGAACTTGATAAGCACCGATGTGCTGCGTAATGCCACCGGCCTCGCCCTCGGCCACATTAGCGGAGCGAAGGGCGTCCAGCAGCGAGGTTTTGCCGTGGTCGACGTGTCCCATAACCGTTACGACGGGTGGGCGATAGCGAAGCTGGTCTTCGGTATCTTCCTCGCGTTTTAAGATATCTTCAACATCCGAGTCGGCAACGCGGCGATAGGGGTGCTTTAACTCCTCGGCAACCAGTTGCGCAGTGTCAGCATCAATGGTCTGAGTTATGGTCGCCATTACGCCAAGCTTCATAAGCACCTTTATCACATCGGCGGAACGCTCTGCCATACGGTTGGCAAGTTCGCCTACAGTGATGGTTTCGGGAATGGTAACTTCGCGGTAAACCTTCTCTTGCGGCTTTTGCTCGCCCATCATGCGGCGAAGTTGCTTTTCTTTGGCGCGCTTTATGGAAGCGAGCGAACGAGAGCGACGCGGCGTGCCGTCATCGTCATCACCTAAAACGGAATTAACGGAAATGCGTCCGCCGCCACGACGTTCGTCCGCACCTTTGCGGCGCGAGAAACGAGACATCGCCTCTTCCTCGACCTTTTTGCGGCGAGCAAGATTGGCGCGATCTTCTTCGTTTTCTTTGTCCTTATCCGAGAACTTTTTACCAAAATCCTTTGCCAGCTGAGCCTTTTCCGGATTTGGCGGAGGCGTGGGCATAGGCGAAGATTTGCTGCCCAGAGGTCTTACCGTTTTGGATACATAAACGGGCTTGGCAGGAGTGGCAGCGGCAGAAGCAGAATCGGCAGCGGCAGCTTTGGCAGCAGCTTCGGCGGCAGCAAGTTTTGCGGCAGCCTCGGCGGCTTCGGCGGCAGCGGCGGCTTCGGCGGCTTTGGCAGCGGCAAGTTTCGCGGCGGCTTCAGCGGCTTTTCTTTTGTTTTCTTCCTCGACTTTCTTGGCTTCCTGCAACAGTTTAAGGCGCTGCATCTGCTCCTCGGTCATGGCCTTCGGGGCGGATTCGCTTTCAGGAGAAAACACCCTTTTCTTCTTTACTTCGACAACCGTCACCGAGCCTTTACCGTGCGCAATGTTTTGACGCAGCTTTTCACCGACGCCGCTCACGGGTGTCTTTAGCCCAAGCTTAGTGCCAAACTTTAAGGTTTTGGTGCTTGCGGTTTGTTCCGTGGTTTGTTGTTTTTCCTGTTCTTCGCTCATACTATTTTATCCGCCTTTAAGTTAGAGTTTATGGTTTCTTCAGAGTTTACTTCATTTTCTTCGGGCTTGCCACGAAAAAGCTCATAACGCATAAGATCGCGAGCAAGGGTTTTGGCAAGATTGCCCTTTATCAGCCCGATACAGGCGCAATTTTTCTCGCCCGATAAGTCCGATAATTCCTCAATGGAAAGGAAGGAAAAGGTCTTTAAATCCGCAGGTGCAGAGCATTTTTGAAGCAGACCGTCCACGCTTGCCGCGGATGCGTCAGAAGCAAGGACTATTGCTTCCAGCTCTCTGCCTTCTTTAAAAGCGGCTTCGGTCTTTTTAAAGCCGACTTCAAGTGCTTTGGCTTTAGCGCAAAGACCGAAAAGGTCTTTTAGTCTTTTTATAAAAACTTCCTCGACCACCGCGGGCAGGTTAAAGGGCATTTTTGCCCCTTGGCGCCCGTATTTGCGGTTAATAAAGTGCTTGGCTTTGGTTATGTTCGACAAAGTCTTTTTGTCGGACTTGAACCAAATACCCCGAGTCGGGAGCTTTTCTGCCAAGTCAAGCGTGAGCACGCCCTCGGGGGAAACGACAAAGCGAAGCATCTCCTCGCGATTGCCGTATTCCTCGCTGGCGAGGCATTTCTTGACCAGCAAACCTTTGCTCCTTTTCTTACGCATCAGCGGGGGCTTCCTCCTTGTCTTGCGGGGCTTCGGCAGCGGCTGCATCTTCACCGGCAAACCAGCTTTCCCTTGCCTTCATAATCAGCTTGTCAGCCTTGCCCTTGGTCATATTTTCCGTACCGACGATTTCCAAAAGCTCGTCAGAAGCAAGATCGGCGAAGTCGTCTTTGGTCTTGACGCCGGCTTCACCCAAAGCAACCAGCATGGAAGGCGTAAGCCCTTCGGTTGCGGCAAGTTCTTCGGTGACGCCCAGTTCTTTATATCTGGACCTATCCTCTTTGTTCTTGACTTCAAGATAGTTTTTGGCGCGGTTTTGCAACTCGGTCGCAAGCTCCTCGTCAAAGCCCTCTATCTCGGAAAGTTCGTTTAAGGGCACAAAAGCGATGTCTTCCAGCGTGTTAAAGCCTTCGGCAACCAGCAAGTGTGCCATAACATCCTCGATGTCCAAAGCGCTGATAAACAAGGCCGAACGGCGCGCCATTTCTTTTTGGCGAGTTTCGGCTTCTTCGGCTTCGGTGATAATGTCGATATACCAGCCCGACAATTGCGAAGCAAGGCGGACGTTCTGACCGCGACGGCCGATTGCCAACGACAGTTGGTCCTCGGCTACGACTACTTCAATGTGCTTGGTTTCTTCATCCAAAATCACTTTCATTACTGCTGCGGGAGCAAGAGCATGAACAACAAAAGCGGCAATGTCCGAAGTCCATTCGATAATATCAATCTTTTCGCCTTGAAGTTCGTTCACGACAGCCTGTACACGAGAGCCGCGCATACCTACGCAAGCGCCTACGGGATCAATTGACGAATCGTGTGAGATAACCGCGATTTTTGCCCTTGAACCGGGATCACGGGCAACCGCTTTTATTTCAATAATGCCGTCATAGATTTCCGGCACTTCCTGCGTAAACAGCTTCGCCATAAATTCGGGGCAAGTACGGGAAAGGAAAATCTGCGGACCCCTTTGTTCTTCGCGCACATCGGTGACGTAAGCGCGAACGCGGTCACCGACACGGAAGGTTTCGCGGGCAATAAGCTCATCACGGCGAAGCAGAGCTTCCGCTTTGCCTAAATCCACAATAACGTTGCCGAGTTCAATACGCTTAACAATGCCGTTTAAGACTTCGCCTATCTTATCCTGATATTCCTCAAACTGGCGAATACGCTCGGCCTCGCGCACCTTTTGCACGATAACCTGCTTTGCCGTTTGTGCCGCAATGCGTCCGAAATCAATCGGAGGAAGGGGATCAACGATGTAATGTCCCACCTCGGCATCTTTGTCTTTTTTTCTGGCGGTGGAAATTTCAATCTGTGTGACTTCGTTTTCAATAGCTCCGTCCTCAACAATCTCGATGTAGCGGGCAAGTTTTATCTCGCCGGTGCGTCTGTCAATGAAAGCGCGAACATCATGTTCGGCGCCGTATTTAGAGCGTCCTGCCTTTTGTATGGCTTGCTCCATAGCGACGATAACTTCTTCTTTATCTATGCCCTTTTCTCTGGCGACAACATCAGCCATTTGAATAAGTTCGGGACGGGGTAATGCGGTAATATGTTCTTCCATAATAAAAAACCTTTTTCGTTATTGGTTTGGCGATTTTAGCATTTCATCGGTCACTATCAGCTTTGCCTTTGCTATCGCGGAAAAAGGAAGCGCAATGTCTTCTTTCTTCCCTTCGGGCAAAAGCAAAACCTCGTCAACTTCGGAAATGCCGGTTATTTTTCCTTTGAATCTTTTTTGTCCCGATATCGGAACATCGGTTTCAATCTTGGCAAAAAAGCCGTTGAAGCGAATGAAGTCAGCCAGTTTGGTCAGTGGACGGTCAAGTCCCGCAGAGCTTATTTCCAAAGAGTATTTGCCTTCTATCGGATCTTCAACATCAAGTATGGCGGAAAGTTCACGGGACACTTTTTCGCAATCATCAACAGTTATCGCGACTTCGTCCTTTCTTTCTATCATAACTTGCAAAACCTTGCGTGAGCCTTCGTGACGAATCATCAGGCGCACCAAGTCATAGCCCATACTTTCCAGCACGGGAGTAACTATGTTCTCCAAATTTTCATACCTTTGCATCGGTAGTCAAATATCCTTTTCTTCCTAACAAAAAGAGCGGGCGAAACGCCCACCCTTATTAATAATAAGAATGTATAGCGCGACTTGTAGCAGAGTTTCTTATGAAAATCAAGGGAAAAAATGGGTTAAGGTTTCCTAGCCGAACAAATCTTTTACCTTGCTGAAAAAGGTGGAAATGGAAGGAGTGTGATTTGCTCCTTCGGTCTCAAACTCGCGCAGCAACTCTTCTTGCCGCTTCGTAAGGCTGGTGGGAATTTGCACATTTATATCCACGAACAAGTCGCCCCTTTTGTCGCTGTTCATTACGGGCATGCCGCGTCCCTTTACTTTAAGGCGAGCACCGTTTTGAGTGCTTTTTGGGATTTTTAAAGTCGCGGGTTCGCCGTCTATGGACGGGACTTCGACTTCGCCGCCAAGGCTTGCTGTCACTATGGATATGGGAATTGCGCAATATAAGTCATCTCCCGAGCGATTGAAAATCGGATGCTCCTCGACTCCCACAAAAACATATAAATCGCCGTTTTCGCCACCGCCGGTACCGATATCGCCTTCACCCGCCAAGCGCATACGCGTGCCGCTGTCCACGCCCGCGGGGATTTTCACATCAAAAGTTTTTTGAGTTTCGGTGTAACCCGTGCCGTGGCAAGCAGTGCAGGGATTCTTTATGATAGTGCCGGTGCCACCACATTCGGGACAGACGGTTTCAACGCTGAAAAAGCCTTGCTGACGCCGCACTCTGCCGCGACCGCCGCACGCCGTACAGGTGGTCGGCTTTTCCCCGTCCGCCGAGCCCGTGCCTTTGCAAGTTTTGCACTTTTCGTGCGAAGGAATCGTTACGGTTCGGGTCGTGCCGGTAAAAGCCTCTTTTAATGTGATTTCCACATCTTTTCTTAAATCGCTGCCGCGACGGGGAGCGTTGGGATTGCGCGAGCCTGATTGCCTTCTGCCTCCCATAAAGGCAGAGAAAACATCTTCGAACAAGTCGGAAAAGTCGCCTGCACCAAAGCCTCCCGCACCAAAGCCGCCGCCAAAACCACCCTGCCCGCCTTCAAAAGCGGCATGACCGTAGCGGTCGTAAGCGGCGCGTTTGTTCTCGTCCATAAGGACTTCATAAGCTTCGGTGATTTCTTTGAACTTTACTTCTGCCTCGCGATCGTCGGGATTAAGGTCAGGGTGATACTTTTTCGCCAGCGACCGATAGGATTTTTTGATTTCCGCTTCGGTCGCGGTTTTCGTTACTCCCAAAACTTCGTAATAGTCGCGTTTCATATCGTTAGGGCTTTCTTTGTTGATAAGTTTATAGGCTTATAAGGTGATAAGTTTAAATGGGTAAACTCATCACCTTATCGCTGTCTAAAGCTACTTTTTCACTTCTTCGAAGTCGGCATCTACGACATCTTCTTCCTTGGGTTTATCGTCCGAGGAAGCCTCATCGGAAGCAGCGGAAGCGCCCGCATCGCCCGTACCGGTGGCAGCAGCTTCGGCCTGTTGCTGTTTATACATAGCCTCGCCCAGCTTCATTGATGCGTTCATAAGCGCTTCGGTCTTGGCCTTGATGTCTGCGGTGTCGTTTCCTTCAAGAGCTTTTTTCAAAGGCTCTATGGCGTCTTCAACCGCTTTTTTATCGTCGGCGCTTACCTTGTCGCCAAGCTCTTTTAAAGTCTTTTCCGTCTGGTGAATAAGGCCTTCGGCGTGGTTTTTGGCTTCGACAGCTTCTTTCTTTTCTTTATCCTCGGAAGCGTGCGCCTCGGCCTCTTTTACCATCTTTTCAATGTCCGCATCGGAAAGGCCGCCCGAGGCTTGAATCTTAATCGTCTGTTCCTTGCCGGTGGCTTTGTCCTTAGCGGAAACATTGACTATGCCGTTGGCGTCAATATCAAAAGTGACCTCTATCTGCGGCATACCTCGAGGTGCTGGGGGAATACCGACCAAGTCAAACTGACCTAACAGTTTATTATCCACCGTCATTTCACGCTCGCCTTGGAAAACTCGAATGGTAACTGCGGTCTGTCCGTCCTCGGCAGTAGAGAACACTTGCGATTTTCTGGTAGGAATCGTGGTGTTGCGGTCAATCAGCCTTGTGAATACGCCGCCCAAGGTCTCAATGCCCAAAGAAAGCGGAGTAACATCAAGCAGAAGAACATCTTTTACATCGCCCTTTAACACACCGCCTTGAATACCGGCGCCTAAGGCGACGACTTCGTCGGGGTTTACGCCTTTGTGCGGCTCGCGACCAAAGAACTCTTTAACCGTTTCCACAATCTTGGGCATACGGGTCATACCTCCTACCAAGATGACTTCATCAATCTGGTCAGCTTTAAGTCCCGCGTCTTTTAAGGCCTTTTTGCAAGGCTCGATGGTTTCGGCAACCAAGTCCTCGACCAAGGATTCCATTTTCGCGCGGGTAAGCTTGACATTCAAATGCTTCGGACCGCTGGCGTCCGCGGTAATGAAGGGAAGGTTTACTTCCGTTGTCATGGCTGACGAAAGCTCGATTTTAGCTTTCTCCGCAGCTTCTTTTAATCTTTGCAAAGCAAGGCGGTCGGTACGAAGGTCGATGCCTTGTTCCTTTTTGAAGTCGTCTGCCAAAAAGTCAATGATACGAGCATCAAAGTCTTCGCCGCCCAAGAAGGTGTTGCCGTTGGTGGACTTTACTTCAAACACGCCATCGCCGATTTCCAAAATGGAAACATCAAAAGTGCCACCACCCAAATCGTAAACGGCAATGGTGCCGCCGTTTTTCTTATCAAGCCCGTAAGCAAGTGCTGCCGCCGTAGGCTCGTTAATAATGCGCAAAACTTCAAGTCCCGCGATTTTGCCGGCGTCTTTGGTTGCTTGGCGCTGGCTGTCGTCAAAGTATGCGGGAACGGTAATAACGGCTTGAGTTACCGGCTCGCCAAGGTAAGCCTCGGCGTCCTCTTTTAATTTTTGCAAGATGAAAGCTGATACTTGGCTGGGAGCGTATTTTTCACCCTTTACCTCGACCCAAGCGTCATTGTTGTCACCTTCGACAATGTGATAAGGAACAAGGCTCTTTGCCTTTTCCACCATTTTATCATTGTAACGGCGACCGATTAAACGTTTGATGGCAAACAAAGTGCCTTCGGGATTGGTTACCGCTTGACGCTTGGCAGGCTGTCCTACCAATCTTTCCTTGCCGTCCGTAAAAGCAACCATGGAAGGCGTGGTACGATTGCCTTCGCTGTTTTCCAAAACCTTAGCATCTTTGCCGTCCATAACGGCTACACAAGAGTTCGTCGTGCCTAAATCTATTCCTATAACTTTTCCCATTTTTTCCTCTTTTTAAAAATAAAAGTTAAACTGATGGGCTCTATATAAGAACGTCCTTTGCCTTATGCAAGCCCCGCTTTGTTAAAATAGCTATTTAATGCGGTTTTTTGAATAAATCCTTTAGTTTAAATACGAATTGACTCTTCCTCCCGTTTTTGTTATGTTTTTGCGCAAATGTTATTGTCAAAAAAGTGGGGAGATGACGATAATGAGCAATCCTGTTTTGTTTAAAAGAACTCTGCGGTTTAAAGACAAGATTGAGCCGCTGTTTTTTGTGGCAGCCATGGCTTTGGAAGAAATTACTTTTCAAGACTTACAAGACGAGTTCGGTATGCCGCTGACTGCATCTTTTGAATTGTCCGGCTCTACGGAAGAAAAGCCAAAAACTATGTCCTTTGCAGACGCCCAAAAGCAGGGCTATCGAATTTTGGCCTTTAAAGAAGGACTAACCGAGGGCGAGGAATTGGCTGCAAAGCAAGCCGCCATGACGTTGTTTTCGAAAGAGGAGGTTCTGTTGCACAGAACGATAACAGAACCCTTTTTGCAGTTTTATTTTATTCCTCCCAATCAGCATAATAATCTTTGCATGGACCAGATAAATTATGAATTTGACAAGGCGATAATAAATATCGCGAAAGTTTTTGAGGTAAAAGCGTACGGCAGTCTGCTTTATTTACACAAAAAACCGTGGGTAGCGTCTTCGTCGCAAAAATGGCTTAGAGCTTATGGCGGTTTCAGAATAATTGATTTCGATTTGCAAAGCGGGGCGGGACTTTTGCCCAGAGGGGATATTCTGGCCACAAACCCGCGCGATGAACGCTTAGCTAAAATTATAAAAGCCGTAGGTTATAGGCTATCTTTGCCGGGGAGGATTAAAGCCCTGACTGAAATAGGACAAAAAGAACGAGAATAAGAAAGGTAAAAACAAATGTCAGAAAATCGAAAATACGAGGAAGATCCGGAAATTGATGAAGTCCAAGAAGACTGGGACGGAGAGGAAATCGGTGAAATCCAAGAGGACTTGGGAGATTGGAAAGATTGGGCGCGCTTTGTTGCCATAACCTTGGAAGAAGTGCCGCTTGCCGCGCTTGAAAACTGCGGCTTTAATGATAATACCAAGATTCACGTGCCGGCAAACGATGACGCTATCGAGCTTTCTTTCGCCGAATGCAAAAAACAAGGCGTGCGCGCAATGGTGTTTAAACAGGAGCTAAAGCCCGAAGCAGAGGAGTTTGTGTTTGACAGTATTGATGCCATGTTTTTCAGTTATCTGTCCGATAAAAATGAGCCTTTTCGCAGCGCTTTCTTTTTGGAACACGGGGTGTTCTTCTTTGAAAAAACCCCCGACAGCGATTATTTGCTGGACTATGTCGCAAAAGAAAAAGACCGCGCAATCCCCTATATATCAAAAGTTTTTTCGGCCGAAATATATAAGGGGTACAGCTTGTTAAGACTGCGCAAATATATTCCTTCGGGATCCGAATTCGCCGCAAAAGCCGAAGATTATCTGCAAGTATTGGGGTTTGATCTTGATGAGGCGGCGTATAATATTCCTTCTTGTCTGATTACGGTCAGCGATAATGAAAGCAATATTATAAAAAAAGTGGCGGCTTACCAGAAAAGCAGCCTTTTAGGCCGCTTCGGCATACCTAAATATGTCAAGGTTGCCGACAATTTTGCAAAGACAAGATAAATTATTAACTGTTTTTTAACTATTTTTGTTGACTCTTGGGAATTTTTGTCGTAAATTAAGGCTATATTTAAGGAGCGACTATGAATAACTATCTTTTTAATAACAATTTTAAATAAAAACAGCCTTTGTCGGAGTCCTGTCGCGGCTTCACGCGCGGGCGCAAAGAGAGCTGGTCGCAAGCCTTTATGATTAATTTAAACGGGAAAAAACAAAATGGATAAAGCAGAATATGCAAATGATTTGAGCGCAATTGGTAAAGCGTTTGACGAAGTGCCTTTGTCCTCACTTCCTTCTGGTGTGTTGATTATGGCAAAAGATGAGCAAGGGCGTATTCGCGGATTTTCTCCCGAAGAGGCGAGGCGCGAGAATGTGCGCATGTTAGTTGCAAGAACCGGTCTTTATGATGGAGAATTAGAACAAGCAGAAGAGGCTTTGTCCCGTGTTTTTACTAATGCACGAATCGAACAAGTGCGAATAAACGACGAATACAATACCGTAGTTTACCTGCAAAATAATAGTAACAACCGCATTGCCTTGTCGCTTATGGGTGTACAAAAGAAAAATGCCGTTTCCTTTGTGGCAAGGGCGCTTAAAGCTAATGTCGGCGGCTATTTGAAAGTGCGCACGCTGGCAAGCGATAATGACTTGGCGCTGGCGGAAAAAGCATTGAGAATCCTTGGCTTTGATATTCGCGGAGCTCAGGAATCACCGCACATCCTTAAGCCTAAAAATGCCAAGGATGCCGAGGTTGTCGATATGGTTTTCGCTTATCAGGAAACTCAGCCGCTTAATGTAATTGCCAATAAGTTCAGCATGGGACGAGTTACACGGCTTTTGCGCATTAAGAACGACAACGTCAAGAAAATGACCAGGTGCTAGTATAGCCTCTTTTAAATCTTACTTTTTTCCTCGCGGATAAAATTATCTTAGGTCGGCAAGGACTTTCTTTGCGTCCCAACTTTTAATCATTTCTTCCATTTCATCTGCCGAAACGGGGCAGGAGAAAAGGTAGCCTTGAACGGCATCGCAACCCATTTGCCGCAAAACATCAAAGTGATATTTGGTTTCCACGCCCTCGGCCAAAATGCTTAAGTTAAGGGCTTTGCCTACGGCTATGGTTGCCTTGACAATCGCGGTGTCGCTTTGGTCTATGTTCAAATCCATCACGAACGAGCGGTCTATTTTGAGCTTCTTTAAAGGAAAGGTTTTTAATACCGAAAGCGAAGAATAGCCTGTGCCAAAGTCGTCTATGGAACAGGTAACTCCATCCGCTTCCAAGTCGTTCAAAACCGCGATTGCTACCGCGGGATCAAGCATCGCTGCGGATTCGGTAAGCTCCAGCTCCAGTAAAGACGGAGGAAGCCCCGTTTCATTTAAAATGCTTCTTACCGACTTTACCAACACTCCGCTGCGCCTGAACAAATCGCCCGATATGTTCACCGCCACGGGAATAGGGCCATAGCCTTTGTCGTGCCAGCGTTTGGCATAGATGCAAGACGCCTTTAATATCTGCCAGGTGAGCGGCGCGATAAGCCCGTATTCCTCGGCAATGGGTATAAACTCGTTCGGGCTCAAAAGAGAATCCGTGGTTTTCCAACGTGCCAGCGCCTCTACTCCTATGATTGCGCCGGTTTTAACATCGACTTGCGGTTGGAAGTAGGGGATAATATCGCCCTTTTCCAAGGCACATCTCAGTTCGCGTCTGATTTTCATGTTGCGCGACAAGGTAACCGCCAGTTCCTCGGAAAACAAGGCCGCCGTTCCCCGGTTCTTTTGCTTGGCAAAGTCAAGCGCGGCGTCGGCGTGCGAAATAAGCACTTCTGCCGTTTTGCCGTTGACAGGGTAAAAGCTTACACCCATGGTCACCGACAGCTCAAACTCCTGCAAGCCTACTTTTATCGGCTTGGTGAAAGCCTTTAAAATCTTGCTGATTTTCTTATTAGCGGAAACATGCGAGGATAAATTGCCTAAAACAATGATAAACCTGTGTCCTGCCATACGGACGAACAAGTCGTCCTTTGTATCCAAAAAACCTTCGATTCTTCTGGCAAATTTGGTAAGAACCTTGTCACCGACGGCAAGTCCGGCAGTAGCGTTAATTTGTCCCAAACCATCGGGGGACAAGGACACAACGGCAACATTTTTGCGGTTTTTGCCGGCAGTGGCGATGATATCGCCGAACTCCTTAAACAGTAGTTCGCGATTGCCGACTTCGGTCAAAGGGTCATGATATGCAAGAAAAGTGAGTCTGTCCTCGGCATTTTTACGATCGGAAATGTCAAAAATAATACCGTTCCAGCAGATATTGCCCTCGGTATCTTTTTTGGGATAGGCGCAAAAGCGCGTCCACTTGCCGTTCATAAGTTTTACATCTTTATCCAGAACAGCGGGAATCTTTTGAGTAAGCAGTTTTTTGTGGTTGGCGAAAATCCAAGCTCGATCCTCGGGCGCTATAGCGTTATAAAAAGCACCGGAATCCTTCAAAATCGCGTCAGCTGGCACACCTAAAATGTCTTTGGTGCTGGGACTTATGTGCTCCAGACGGATTTTGCCGTTCTTGAATATAGTGCCTTTGTAAAGAATACAAGGCAAAGCTGCCATAATCTCTTTGATACGGGTCTGCGTTTCCAATAATTCAGTAGCGGCAGAAAGTGTTTTCTTTGGCATTTTTCAACTCGATTCCGAATAAATATGCTCCTTGGTCGATTATATTAACTCTTGCACTTAAAGCAAGTCTGATATATTTTGCGAAGTCCTAAAAAGGAGAGGTGGCAGAGTGGTCGAATGCGCCTGACTCGAAATCAGGTATACGGGCAACTGTATCGGGGGTTCGAATCCCCCCCTCTCCGCCATAAAACCTTCTTTCCTTCTTGCTTTTTCCTCTTCCCCATAAGGAAAAGATATAGTAAAAAGAGCCGTCTCTACTTAAAAAGCCGGCGGTATCTATGATTAAAAACTATATTTTTGACTTGGATGGAACGATAGTTAACTCTTCGCAAGAAATCTTAGCATGTTTTAAAAAAGCGTTTGAAAAATCAAATTATGAAATAGACGAAACACGGCTTACAAGTAATGTCATAGGACCTCCCTTAACAGAAATCCTTAAAACCATCGCGCCCGAGATTAAAGATGAAGAAAAGCTTGGGGAAATCGGGAAAAACTTTAGAAAAATCTATGATAACAACGACCGGCATTTCGGCGTTATGTATGAAGGTATGTTTGATTATCTTAACTGGCTGAAACAGCAGGATTTTAATGTCTTTGTGGCAACTTTTAAGCCTATGGTGCCAACAATGCGGATTGTTAAAATGTTGAGGCTGGAAGGGGTTTTTGATGATATTTATACCATCGACAAATTCGGCGGAAATTTTTCAAAAGAAGAAATGGTTCGAGATATTTTGGATGTTTATGAACTAAATGCCGAGGAAACCGCTATGATTGGCGATGCACCGACCGATATGGAGGCGGGGAAAGTTAATCATGTCAAGGCAGTAGGCGTTCTGTGGGGGTACGGAGTTGATAAACAGCCGCTAATTGATGCGGCGGATATTGTCGTGAAAAATGTCGCAGAATTAAAAGAACGCCTTAAGTAAAGTTTCCTATTCTTCAAAAATTACCTTGAGCCGAAAAGAGCCGTGCCGAGGCGAATAATAGTGGCGCCTTGTGCGGCAGCAATTTCATAATCGGCAGACATTCCCATGCTTAACTCTTTGATATTACTATGTCTTTTAGCAATCGTTTTTAGAAAAGCAAAATGCGGGCTTGGTTCTTCTCCGATTGGAGGAATACACATAAGCCCGGTTATGGGGAGGGGCGAGTTTTCTAAAAAGGCGTCTATTTCGTTTGGTAAAAAGCCGGTTTTTTGCGGTTCGGAACCGGTGTTGACTTCTGCCATAAAGGTCTTGCCCGAAATATCGTGGCGCGCCAGCAATTCTGCCAAATCTTGTGAATCTATCGTGTCGATGGCATCAAAAATCTTAAGTGCGTCTTTTATTTTGTTTCTTTGTAAATGCCCGATTAAATGAAGGTTTATATCGGGGTATTTTTCCTTTAAATCCTGCCATTTTTCCAGCGCCTCGGCGACACGGTTTTCGCCGAAAAGGCGATGTCCCGCGTCCAGTAAGGGAATAACGGCGCTTGCAGGCTTATATTTACTTACCGCCATTACGGCAGGGCAGAGGCTTCCCAGTTTTGCCTTGATTTCATTCAGGTTATCGATAGAACTCATGGTTTTTGTTTCCTTTGTTTTTTAACTAATTCTTGCTTTTTTTAGAGATTTTTTTTATTCTCTTGCAATTAGATTACTTTTAAAAGGAAAAATTATGGCTTTCTCAAAAATTATTCCGACGACTTTGGTGATTTTAGGGATGTGCGGCGGCTTGTGCAGCTGTGCTTCGGATGAAAATGTAGAGTATTCTTATCCCGAATATATCGGCAATCATAAGTATTCCTCATCGGGGAAAAAACCGGATTCCATTTTCGGCAGCGAAGGGTTTACTTTGTTCGGTGGAAACAAAAAGGACAAAGATTCTGCCGGCGTCGGTATCGGGGTGAACAGTTATTTATGGCGCGCGTCCTTGGATACGCTTTCTTTTATGCCGCTGGCCTCGGCGGATCCTTTCGGCGGAGTGATTATTACGGACTGGTATACTCCCCCCGAAACGCCGAAGGAACGGTTTAAGGTGAATGCTTTTATTATGACTAAATCTTTGCGCGCTGACGGTATTAAAGTTACGGTTTTTAAACAGGAAATGAATAACAAAGGCACGTGGGTCGAAGTGGCTTTGCCGGATAAAACCGCAACAGCTCTGGAAGATGCGATCTTAGTGCGCGCAAGGGAAATGAGAATCGCTCAGACTCCGCAGAAATAAAGGATTCTTATCGTGTATAAGTTAGGGCTTTCTTTGCTTTTGGTTATGGCGCTTGCCGCGTGCGGGTTTACGCCACTTTATGCAACCAAGGACAGTGGGATTTTGCCCAGCGAGGACAAAGAAGTTATCGCAGAAACCTCGAAAATCTATGTCGAGCCGATTGCTAACAGGTTGGGGCAGATTATGCGGCAAAGCTTGGTGACGCAGTTTTCTCCGCGGGTAACAAGCGAAAAAGAATACTCTCTGACCGTAACTAACCGGCGCACCCTTTACAGTGAGCAAGGCATTCGCAAGGATAGTGTGCCAACGCGCATTATTATCGGCTATACAGCTTATTATACTTTGAAAAAAGGTGATGCAGTATTGCTTAAGGACTCGGCGTTTGCTCAATCCAGCTATAATATTTTGCCAAGCGGATACAGCACGGTTACCACTAAAGAAGCGGTGGAGAGGCAGATTATTTTGCAGTTGTCGCAAAATATCGCGCTCAGAGTTACGGCTTTTCTTAAAAAACGCCTGATTAATGACGAAAAATAGCGAAAGACCGAAGGGAGCGAGTTAAATGAAGTTTAATAACTCACAGCTCGAGGCTTTTTATACTAAGCCTAATCCGGAAATAAAGGCTTTCCTTGTGTTCGGGCAGGACGAAGGGGCTATAAGGGAAATTTTCTTTAAAGTGTCGCAAATGATTGTGCCGGATTTAACGGACGCTTTTCGGGTGGCAGAGCTTAACCCTTTGATTCTAAAAGGTAATGCGTCAGCTTTATATGACGAGGCGGCGGCAATATCGCTGATGGGCGGACGGCGGTTAATCAAGGTAGACGGGGCAGATGAAAGTGTGGTTGAACCGCTTTTAATGTTTTTGGACAAGTATGACGGGGATTCGTTTGTGGTGCTGTGCGCGGGGAATCTTACCAAAGCGTCCAAGTTGCGCAAGCTGGCGGAAGCTTCGGAGAAAATGGCGGCTTATGCGGCTTATGCCGATGATAAAGAGGCTTTGCGGTCGATTATCGCGGCAGATATTAAAGAAGCCGGAAAAACTGCTGATTTTGCCACTATTTCGTGGCTGGCGGACAATTTAGGCGCGGACAGGGGTCTCACGCGGTCCGAAGTACAAAAGCTTATTACCTTTGCTGGAGCCGAGAAAAATATCTCTCAAGAAATGGCTCAAAGCATTGTCGGGGACGGCTCGGCGGCGTCTATGGATGATTTGGTTTATGCGCTTGCGGACGGCAATTTTGCTGCGCTGGACAAGGTGATGGCGAGGATTTTTGCCGAAGATGACAATGCCGCGGTAGCGATTGTGCGCGCAGCGATGTATCATTTTCAGCGGCTGCATCTGACGATAGCGCGAATTGCCGAGGGGGCCAGTTATTTTGAAGCGGCAAAGTATCTTTATCCCCCCGTGCATTTTAAAAAAGAAAATGCTTTCAGAGCGGAACTGCGGCTTTGGAACACCGCAAAAATTGAAAGAGTGTTACGTTATCTTATTGATACGGAAATAGAGTGCAAAACCACCGGAAATGTACCAAAAACCGTATGCTCGACAGCACTTTTAAATATTTGCCGATTAGCAAAAAAGTAATTACAAAGTGATTCCCAAAAAGCCTTATATATAAAACAAAGGTTGTAATTACAAAGTGATTCCCGAGTTTTTTATTTTTGCAATTTGGCGGCGCGGGATATAATTTCCAGCAGGTCGTCCAATTTTTCAAAGCCTTTGAAGTTTATAGTTATAGAGCCCTTATTTCCTTTCAATTTTATGGAAACAGGGGTTTTAAGCTTTTCGGATAAATCCTCTTCCAGCGCCTGCAAATCCGCAGTTTGCTTAGGTTTTGTCGGTTTAGAAGGTGCCGCCCTGCCCTTTGCTTCTTTGGAAAGCTTTTCGGTTTGGCGAACATTCAGCCCCGCATTTATGATTTTCTGCGCTAATTCCTTAGGATTCGCGGCAGTTATAAGGCTGCGGGCATGACCGGCGGATAAAAGTCCGGACGCCAGCATTTCCTTCACTTCGACAGGAAGGTTTAAAAGCCGCAGTGAATTGGCGATATATGAACGGGATTTACCTAGCGCCTTTGCCAGCTGTTCTTGCGTGTTTTTAAATTCGTCCATAAGGCGGCGGAAGCCCTCGGCTTCTTCCAAAGGATTCAAATTTTCACGCAAAATGTTTTCTATCAGCGCGACTTCCAAAGCTTCTTTGTCGGCGAAATCCTTAACAATAACGGGGATTTCTTGCAAACCGGCCTGTTTGGCCGCGCGCCAGCGGCGTTCGCCGGCGATTATTTCATAGCTGCCATCTTCTTTTTTCCTTACCAAAACAGGCTGTAAAACGCCCTTTTCTCCTATGGATTGCGCCAAATCGGTCAGAGAATCGTTTGTAAAGTTTTTGCGTGGCTGGAAAGGAGAAGGTAGCAGCGAAAGCGTTTTTAAAAACATTACAGTTTCCGTGGAAAGCTCACTATCATCACCTAAAAGCGTGCTTAAACCCTTTCCCAGCCCCATTTTCTTAGCGTTTGGCATTGGCGATTTTCTCCTTTCTTTCTTGTTTCAAGAATTCGGCAGCAAGTTTTACATAGGCTTCGGAACCTGCCGAGCGATAGTCGTATAAGATAACGGGCTTGCCGTGCGATGGAGCTTCGCAAACCCGCACATTCCTTGGAATTACGGTGCAATAAACCTTTTCGCCAAAATAGTTTTTGACATCTCCGGCAATCATTGCCGACAGGTTGTTGCGAGCGTCGTACATGGTTAAAACGACGCCTTGAATTTTTAGGTCGGGATTAAAGTGCTTTTTCACCTTGGCAATTGTCTTTACCAAATCCGCTACTCCTTCCAGTGCCAAGTATTCGCATTGAATGGGGATTATCACGGAAGCCGCGGAAACTAAGGCGTTTATGGTCAGCATACCTACCGCGGGCGGGCAGTCTATAATTATATAGTCAAAAGAATCTTTAGCTTTCGACAATGCGGTATTAAGGAAAAAGTGCGGCTTGGCAGCGGCGGAAAGTTCTAAATCCACGCCAAGTAATTCTTGCGAAGCGGGAAGCAGGAAAAGGTGCGGGATTTTAGTGGCAAGCATCGCCTTTTCAAGCGCATCTTTTCCCAGCAAAACCGTATAAGCGCTGGGGTTATTCACCGCTCTTTGCTCACCGAGGCTTACCGATGCGTTGCCTTGAGGGTCAAGGTCGATAAGGAGAATCTTCTTGTTTATCGCGGATAAAGCGGTAGCAAGATTGACAGCCGTGGTGGTTTTGCCTACTCCGCCTTTTTGGTTGGCTATGGCTATGATTTTTGCCATTTTAATTAAAACTCCCTTATGTTTTTTATTTCGACAATGCGCCCCGAAGGGTCAGAAATGCTAGGATATAGCGTTATATCCATTTGCCTTTTTCGGCCAAGTTTAGCAACCTCTTGTGCCGCGGTTTGCCCTTTTAGAAAAAGGCAAGTGGTGTCGTTTGTAGTAAACGGGCGCATATATGTCAATAAAGTATCAAGCGGAGCAAGAGCGCGAGCGGTTATAACGTCTGCTCGGATTGCCGCGATTTGCTCGATTCTTGAGGTATGGACGCGGACGTCAAGCTGGCAGGAACGAACAACTTCGCGCATGAATGCCGTTTTGCGAGAGTCGCTTTCAATCGCGTGGATTTCATAGGGCTTATGAGTTTTTTTATCTGCTAACAGCAAAGCGTAAACCAGGACGGGGAAGCCTCCGCCCGAGCCAAAGTCAACGAACCGAACAGCTTTTTTTGGGAAAAAATTCAGGAGTTGTGCCGAGTCGAGGAAGTGTCTTTGCCAAATATTATCTAAAGTCGAAGCGCCTACGAGGTTTATGGTTTTTTGCCATTTTAGCAAGAGTGCTTCGTAAATAGCTAATTTATCTAGTGTTTCACGTGAAACATCTTTGCCTAAAGCATTTAAAAAGTCTTGTTGTGTGAAGGTTTTTTGTGCCATGTTTCCCTCGCTGCTGGTAGAAAATTATAACACATGGCAGGAAAAAATAAAAGGGGCTTCGCCCACGGGTTAAGGTCAAAAGTTAAAGTTTACACCTTAACTTTTAAACTTCTTTAAGTGTCCGATTAAGGCAGTAACGGCGGCGGGGGTAATTCCCGCTAAACGTGAGGCAATGCCTATGTTTTCTGGCTGAGCGCGCTTTAATCTTTCTTTGATTTCAATCGATAAGCCCCCTACTTTGTCGAAGTCGAAATCGGCAGGGATTTTTAGTTCTTCGTCTTTTTTAAACAAGCGAATGTCAGCCTCTTGACGAGCGAGATAGCCTTTGTATTTTCCCTCTATTTCTATTTGGCGGGCAATTGCAGGGGTCAAGGATTGCAGTTCGGGAAAGGCGGTGGACAGCTCGGTAAAGCTGATTTCGGGATAAGATAAAAGGTCAAAAACCGAACGGCTTTTGCCGTTCATGTTTACGGAAAACCCTTTATTTCTCAATTGCTTAGGTGTGTATTTCAAGTTTTGGCAAAGGGTGCGAGCGGCGTCCAAAGCCTTGGTCTTGGAGGTAAACGCGGCGGCTCTTTCTTTGCTGACTATACCTAATTTTATGCCGAGCGGAGTCAAGCGGATGTCGGAATTATCGGCGCGCAAGCACAGGCGGTATTCCGCGCGCGAGGTGAACATACGGTAAGGCTCGTCAACACCGCAGCGAATGAGATCGTCTATCATTACTCCGATGTACGAGTCAGCGCGAGATAAAGTTAATGTTTCACGTGAATCAAGCGCTTGTAGACCAGCATTTACGCCTGCTACAAGTCCTTGAGCCGCGGCTTCCTCATAGCCGGTTGTGCCGTTGATTTGCCCCGCTAAAAACAGCCCTTTTATCTTTTTGGTTTCAAGTGTGAGCTTTAGGTTTCGAGGGTCGATGAAGTCGTATTCTATAGCGTAGCCGGGGCGGAACATTTTTGCGTTCTCAAGCCCGGGAATTGAAGCAATCAGCGCTTGTTGCACATCCAAAGGCAGCGAAGTCGAAAGTCCGTTGGGATAAATGGTGTTGTCATCCAAGCCTTCCTTTTCCAAGAAAACGTGGTGAGTTTCTTTGTCGGCGAAGCGCACGATTTTGGTTTCAAAGCTTGGGCAATAGCGAGGCCCCGTACTTTGGATTTGTCCGTCGTAAAGCGGTGCGCGATCAAGGTTTTTCAGCACAATTTCCTTGGTTTCGGCAGTGGTGTAGGTTATATGGCAAGGAATTTGCGGGACGGTGATTTTATCATTCATGAAGGAAAACGGTTCGGGCACTTCATCCGGCATTTGAATTTCGGTTTTGCTCCAATCAATGGTTGTGCCATCTAGGCGGCAAGGAGTGCCGGTTTTAAGCCTGCCTATCTCAAAACCCATTTTTCGTAAGCACAATGTGATTCCCGAACAAGAGTCCTCACCAACTCTGCCGCCGATAGTTTTTTGTTCGCCGGTGTGCATTAAACCGTTTAAAAAAGTGCCGGTGGTAAGAATAACAGTTTTTGCTTTGTATTCAACACCTTGTGCGGTTTTTATACCCGTAATTTTATCACCTTTAAACAGCAATTCTTCGACTTTTTCATATATGATAGTGTTATTACTTTGTGATTCCAAAAGCTCTTTCATTTTTTGGCGATAAAGTTTTCGGTCAGCTTGGGAGCGGGGACCATAAACCGCGGGGCCTTTGGAACGGTTAAGGACGCGAAAATGGATTCCCGAAGCATCAATAACTTTACCCATAAGACCGCCAAGAGCATCTATTTCCCTTACCAAATGCCCTTTTGCCAGACCGCCAATAGACGGATTGCAGGACATTTCCCCAAGGTTTTCGGGTTTATAGGTAAAAAGCGCGGTTTTAGCACCCGTACGGGCGGCGGCAGAAGCGGCCTCGCAACCAGCATGTCCGCCGCCTACGACTATAACATCAAAACTGTTTGTAAGAAGTGATTCCATTGTGATTCCGAACCTTTTTTATTTTCCTATGCAAAATTCTTTAAAAACAATATCTAACACTTCATCAACCGTAATTTGTCCCGTAATTTTACCTATAGCTCTGGAGGCGAGGCGTAAATCTTCCGCCTTTAAATCTGTCTGGGGCGCAGTAAGCGAACGGGAAAGTGCTGCAGCGCATTCGGTTAAAGCTTCGCGGTGACGGATTTGGGTAAGTGCCGGATTTTCTTTTAAGGAAAGCTCGTCGGAAACACGTTTTTTTATAGCGTCTAAAACAGCATCTAAACCCTTTCCCGTCAATGAGTTAGTTAGAATAAAATCTTTTTCTTTTGTAATTACATTGTGATTCCCGATAAGATCAGCTTTATTGATTATTTTCAATGTGTTTTTATCGCATAAAGACAATGTTTCTTTATCCATTTCGGGATATTTTGCACCGTCAAAAACCGCTAACTTCAGATTTGCCGCGGCAGCGCGTTTTAAAGCGCGCTTTATTCCTTCCTTCTCTATCATATCTTTAGCTTCCCTAAGTCCCGCAGTGTCGGCAAGAATTACCGGAAAACCATCAAGATCAAGAAAAACTTCAATGATATCGCGGGTTGTACCCGCCATGGATGATACTATTGCAGCGTCACGCTTTACCAATTTGTTTAAAAGGCTGGATTTGCCTGCGTTGGGAGCGCCGATTATGGCAATAGAATATCCTTGACGCAAAATTTCTCCTTTATGATTATCGGCGAGGTGTTCTTTTATTTCATTTAAAACGGCATTTATTTCGTTCGTAGAGGCGATTTCAGTATCTTTTGGTATATCTTCTTCAGGAAAATCTATATACGCTTCCAGATGTGCTAAAAGCTTTTTAAGGCGGTTTTGCCAGTTTTCGTATAAATCTGCCAACTCTCCGGACATCTGGCGCAGCGCTTGTTTCCTTTGTTCGTTGGTTTCGGCGTTTATCAGGTCGTTTATACCTTCGGCCGAAGTCAAGTCCATTTTGCCGTTTATAACCGCCCTTTTTGTAAACTCTCCGCGCTCGGCAGGTCTTAATCCTTCAATATTATTTAATATTTCCAATATGTTAGATATAACAGCGCGCGAACCGTGAAGATGCAGCTCGGCAACATCTTCGCCGGTATAACTTTTCGGCTCTTTAAAATACAGAACCAAGCCTTTATCTATAATCTCGCCGGTTTTAAAATCTTTTACCGCACATGCCTTGGCATAGTTTGGGGTGGGGTTTTCATAATCACATATCAAAGAAAGCGCCAATTTTACGCTTTTACCCGAGATACGAATTACCCCTATACCAGATTTTACAAATCCGGTCGAAAGGGCAAATATCGTATCATCGGCAGACATTTTCTAGCTGTTCATGGCATCATAAAAAGCGTTATTATCCTTGGATTGCTTTAATTTTTCAATCAAGAACTCCATCGCTTCGGTCGTGCCCATAGGCATAAGAACGCGGCGTAAAATCCACATTTTTTGCAAAGTGACTTTATCTACCAGCAATTCTTCTTTACGCGTGCCGGATTTACCCACATCAATCGCAGGGAATATGCGCTTATCCGAGCATTTTCTATCCAAAATAATTTCCGAGTTACCGGTGCCTTTAAACTCTTCAAAAATAACTTCGTCCATGCGCGAACCGGTATCTATTAAGGCAGTACCGAAAATCGTGAGCGAACCGCCCTCCTCTATATTACGAGCCGCACCTAAAAAGCGCTTTGGTCTTTGCAAGGCGTTTGAATCAACACCGCCGGTTAAAACTTTACCCGAGCTGGGAACAGTCGTGTTGTAAGCGCGCGCCAAGCGAGTAATAGAATCAAGTAAAATCACTACATCACGCTTGTGTTCGACAAGGCGTTTTGCTTTTTCTATCACCATTTCAGCTACTTGAACATGGCGAGAGGCAGGTTCATCAAAGGTAGAGCTTATAACTTCGCCCTTTACCGAACGAATCATATCGGTTACTTCCTCAGGCCTTTCATCAATCAAAAGCACAATAAGGTAAACTTCGGGATGATTTTCCGCTATGGAATTAGCTATGTTTTGCAACATTACCGTTTTACCCGTCCGAGGTGGAGCTACAAGCAAGCAGCGCTGCCCTTTACCCTGCGGAGCAATTAATTCAATAATACGGTGAGTTAAGTCTTTACTTTTACAATCCAAAAGTTCAAGTTTCAGTTTTTCGTTAGGAAAAAGCGGAGTTAAGTTATCAAAATTGATACGGTATTTAGTGGACTCCGGATCTTCATAGTTAATTTTATTTACTTTTGATAAAGCAAAATATCTTTCACCTTCTTTAGGGGCGCGGATTTCACCTTCGACCGTATCGCCGGTTCTTAAACAAAACTTTTTAATTTGGCTGGGAGATACATATATATCGTCAGATCCCGCAAGATAGTTTGCCTTCGGTGAGCGTAAAAAGCCAAATCCGTCTTGCATTATTTCAATAACACCGTCGCCGGTTATGGTTATTTCTTCAGCAGCAAGGTGTTTTAAAATAGCATATAACAGCTCTTGTGTTCTTAAAGTGGAGGCATTCTCAACACCAAGATCCTCGGCATATTTTAAAAGTTCCGTAGGCGACTTTTCTTTTAATTCTTTTAAATGCATAATGTTTTTCACTTCGGTAAATAATTAAATAAGGATTTTATAAAAGCCCAGAACAGACTTTTTGAAAGACGGGCGGTATTGTAGAGAAGGTGTGCGGATTTGTCAAGAACATTCTTTTTAAACAATAATATATTATTAAAAAGATTTTTGTTGTTTATAGTCCTTGGGGATAAGTTTTATTATTTTTTATGATTTAGTTATACCATGTTTATTAAAGTTGTAAAAATAATTTAATATATTGATTTTTAATATAAAAATAAAAATATACAACTTATTAACTTTTAAAAATGGATTTTGAAAATAAAGTTGGTTAAGTTGGGTGAAAAATTGTTCTTATAGGAAAAAAGTTTTACTTTTGGAAAAATAATACGAGTTATCAGAGTTATCCACAAAGTAAAAGTAAAGGTAAATAGAGATGAAAAGAGAAATTACTTTAGATGTTGAAACTACGGGATTTAATGCTTTATCAGGTGACAGGATGGTTGAAATAGGCTGTGTTGAACTTATTAATCATGTGGCTACGGAAAAAAATTTTCATGTCTATCTTAATCCTTTAAGAGATGTGCCTGAGGAAGTAGTTAAAATTCACGGACTTACTACGGAATTTTTAGCAGATAAACCTACTTTTCCCGAAATAGCAGATGATTTATTAGAGTTTATAGGTGATGCCGATATCATTATTCATAATGCTTCCTTTGATATGGGATTTATAAATAATGAGTTGGAGCTTGCTAATAAAGAATTAATTAGAATGAACCGTATTATAGATACTTTAGCTATTGCTAAACGAATGTTTCCCGGGGATTCTAAAAGTCTTGATGCTCTTTGCCGAAAATTCGGAATTGATAATTCTTCGCGAACAAAACACGGGGCGCTTCTTGATGCCGAACTTCTTGCCGAAGTATATTTAGAGCTTATAGGCGGGCATGAACCGACATTTATGATGGGTAATTTAAAAGACTTACAAAACGGTGTAAGTAAGGTAGAAAGAGCCTTCCATGCTCCGCGCGAGTTTCCTATTTCTGATGAGGAAATCAGGTTGCACGAGGAGTTTTTGGATAAAATCACCAATCCTATATGGCGAAAAGAAAAAGAGGATTAGTCCTCTTTCTTCTTATCTTCGTTTGCGGGGGTGGCAGGAGCTCCACCGGGTTGCTGCTGCTTTTTGTTTATGTAAAGTGCCATAAAGTCTATAGGATTAAGTAAAAGCGGCATAAATCCACCGTTCCTGGTGGTGGTGGCGATAATCTCGCGTGCCGAGGGAAAAAGGAATTTTGGCACTTCTACCAACAAAACAGGTTCTAAATGGTCTTGCGGAACGTTAATAGTCGCAATAGCGCAAAACTCGGATTCACAGATAAAGGCGATTTTGTCCTGATACCGTGCTTCGGCACTGATTAACAAAGAAACGCGGAAAAGGTTATCTTTGATATTAGACGCCTTTACATCAAGGTTTACGCTTACTTCGGGCGGTTGCTTCATGTCTACAAAAACAGCGGGAGCGTTAGGAGATTCGAAGGATAAATCCTTTAAATACTGAGTGTTTATGATTAAAGGTGCCGCATTTTGTTCAGGAGCCGCGGGTTGTTTTGTTTTATCTTGTTGGTCTGTCATTTAAAGTTTCCTTTTTTAAATTGATAAATAAACGGATATTTTTTAGTATCGCTAAGAGATACAATCCTTTTTAAAGAAAGTAAATGAAAAATGAGTGCGGAATACTTAGATATTTTAATTTTGGGAATAATCGCGGCAGTGCTTATATATCGCCTTGGCAAAACTTTGGGGACTCGTTACGACGATGAGAAAAAAGATGGCAGTAAAAGCAACATTGTGCAATTTCCCGGAAAAATAGAAGCCGCGTTTTTAAAAGAAGAATCAAAAGAGGAGAATATCTCTAAAGAAGAGGAAGGTGAAGTTGATCCTTTAAAAGCGGTTTTTTTAGATATGCGTAAGGTGGATAAAAACTTTTCTGCGGAAAAGTTCCTTTCCGGTGCTAAGAAAGCGTTTGAGATGATTGTCGAAGCGTTTAACAAAGGTGATGTAGAAACGCTTAAAAGTCTTGTAGATGACAAGATTTTAGAGAAGTTTACGGCAGCGATAGAGGGATATAAAGCTCGCGGTGAGAAAATCGAGCAGACTCTGGTCGGGTTTAAAGAAGCTAAGATTTTGAAAGCGTCTTTAACAGGGACAGAAGCCAAAATAACCGTTGAATTTGAAACCGAACAAGCGAAAGTGGTAACTAATGCCAAAGGCGACGTCGTCGAGGGTGATGCTGTTATGATAAGCACGGTTATTGATATATGGGAGTTTAAACGCAATCTTAAAGCAAAGTCGCCTAATTGGCTGCTGATTAGTACTAAAGGCGGAAGTTAAATAATGGCGCGGGCGGCTAAAATAATTGCCTTTGTCGGGGCGGTGTTATTTGCCGCTGCGGGGCTGGCGGAGCTTTATTTTACCGCGGCGCACCTACTTAAAAATAAAGGGGATGACCAGACTTTTGCGGTGGAGGAGCTTGATCCTTTTCCGGCGATTTTAGAGCCTTCCGAGCCTGCTGCGAATGATGCCGAAAGTGAAGAAGTCGGTACGGGAGCGGAGTCTTTTCTTAAAGAAGTAGAATTTGACGATTTGCCGGGGTTTGAAAATGATAACTTTATGGAGGCGTTACCCGCCTTTTTAAATTCATGTAATGTTATTTTACAAAAGCCTGAAGATACGCCGCTTTTGCAGGGTAAAGCTGAGTTCGGTGTGGTCGGGGATTGGAAGGCGGTCTGTGAAAAAATAGCGCACTTCAAAAGGGATAATAATACCTTTAAAACCCTTTTAAAACAAGAACTTAAACCATTTGCGGTTATTAATACGGAGCGCGAGGACGGTGAAGATGAAAACGAGGGGCTTTTTACCGGCTATTATGAAGCGAGCGTCAAAGGAGCTTTTAAGAAAAGCGCAAAGTATAAGTATCCCTTGCTCGGGAGGCCTGCGGATTTAATAGAGGTTAATCTGGCAGATTTCGGAATTACAGCGGATAAAAACCGCTTTTTTGCCCGAGTGGCAAAGGACAAGCTCGTTCCTTATTTTGCGCGAAAGAAAATTGAAAAGGATATGAAGGCTCCGGTTTTGATGTGGCTTGATAATCCTGTCGATTTGTTCATTTTGCAGATACAAGGTTCGGGGCGGGTGCTTTTGGAAAACGGAAAAGAGGTAAAAGTCGGGTATGCCGCCAGCAACGAGAATCCTTTTACTTCTATCGGAAAAGAAATGATTGCGGCAGGGTATCTTTCGGCGGACGAAGCAAATATGCCTAATATTCGTAAGTGGCTTTTAGCTAATCCCAAAAAAGCAAAAGGGCTTATGAATAAAAACAACCGCTATATTTTCTTTAAGAAAACGAAGGGGGAAGGGCCTTTCGGTGCTATGGGTATTGTGCTTACCGCGGGAAGAAGTATGGCTGTTGATACGGCATATATTCCTTTAGGAGTGCCGTTGTGGTTGGATACGAGTGATGCTGACGGCGTGCCTTTGCAGCGGCTTATGTTGGCGCAAGATGTGGGAAGTGCGATAAAAGGTCCGGTGCGCGGCGATTTCTTTTGGGGGTTCGGAGAGGAGGCTTTTGCTCGCGCAGGTACCATGAAAGCGAAAGGAAGGTACTATGTTCTCCTTCCTAAAAGATGAAGCTTTATGGCAGGAAGTTGCCAAAACCGTTCGCAAAGACAAGCGAATATCTGCCGCAAATAAAAAGGAAGTGCCAAAACAGCAGCGGATAAATGTCAAAGTTTGCACCGAGGTTTGTCCTGTTTTACCGCGCCTTAATAAAGACAGCAAAAGAGTGCTTACCGTCGGAGATGTTTCCTCTTTGGACGGGCGTTTGGCAGAGCGGTTTAGAAAAGGGAAAATAGAAGTGACGGCGCGCCTTGACTTGCACGGTTTTACGGTGGATGAAGCCTTTTTAAAAGTGCGGGATTTTATCCTTTCATCCCATAGCTGCGGAGCGCGTATGGTCATTATAGTGACGGGTAAGGGCAGGTTGGCTATGGACGAGGCGGGTTTTGTGCATAAAACCGGAAAGCTGCGAGCCGAGCTTCCTAATTGGCTTAATCATCCTGATATTCGCCCTTATATTCTTTCCTTTACCGAAGCTATGGCTAAAGACGGAGGGGAAGGGGCTTTTTATATCTATCTTAAAAAGCGCAAAAAATAAGGTTTATTCGCTTACTTTTTGGAAAAGGTAGGGGACGGATTTTACAATACTTTTAAAGGAATCGGTAAGTCCCAGTGCTGTTTCGTCTTCGCCCAAGAAAAGAAGTCCGTCGGGGTTCAGAATGTCAGCAAGCTTATCTAAAATCAGCGGCTTCAAGATAACATCAAAGTGCTTTATGAGATAGCGGCAGAAGATAACATCAAACTTGCCTAGCGGCTTTAAGTCACTTAAAAGATTGAGCTTTTTAAAGGTGACCATTTGCTTGATGTCGTCATTTATGTGCCAAGCGCCATCCTTTTTGGTAAAGTTTTTTAAAAGCATTTTAATCGGTAGTCCGCGTTGGATATCAAATTGGGTATAAATACCGCCTTCTGCTTTTGAAAGCATTGCCGAGGAGATGTCAATCGCGATAATTTCAACTTTGAGCGCGGGGTTTTTCTCAAGAAAATCCTTGACCTGCATGGCAATAGAATAGGGCTCTTGGCCACTTGAGCAGCCTGCACACAAAATGCGAATCGCCTCTTCTTGTTTTTTGTTTTTTAAAAAGAAAGGGAAGACCATTTCCTCCAGGTGTTTGAAGGCTACAATATCGTGAAAAAACATGGTTTCGTTCACGGCAAGTGTTTCGGTAAAAGCTTCCATAGCCTCGGCATCTCCTTGTTTTAGCAGAGCTATAAGGTCGGGTATGCCGGTAAGATTAAAAGCGCGCACTACCGCGATAAGCCTTGCTTCCAAGATGTGAGACTTGTCCTCTGACAAAGATATGCCGGTTTGCTCTCTTAACAGTTCGGACAGATATGTGAAATCTTCGGGAGTCATTTTATTCTTGCTCTAAATCTATCAAGTTGATTTTAAGTTTTAATATCTCGCTGTCAAAAGGCTTCATAATGTATTCGGCAGCGCCTGCGTCCAAGGCTTTTTGGATGTCTTCGGGATCGGTTTTAGAGGAGCAAAAAATAACGGGAGTATCTTCGGCGCCTTGTATGGCTCGAAACTCTTTCATGAAAGTCAAGCCGTCCTTTACGGGCAAAAACCAATCCAGCAAAATGGCGTCGGGGAGCTCTTTTTTGCATATGTCAAGCGCGGTCTGTCCGTCGCCGGCTTCTATGGTGGCAAAACCCATATCTTTTAAGGCTTGCGCGGCGATAGTTCTGATGATTTTTGAGTCTTCGACAACTAAAAAAGTTTTCATTTAAAAAGCTAAATCCTTTCGTGTTTTCCCGTAAGGTAAAGTTATTTGGTTAATATCTTTTTAATTTTATTTTAACGAGAAAATAACGCTGTCCGGTTTTTGCGTAATAGTGATTTTATAACCCGAGGACTTGGCAAGCAGATAAAGGAAAAGCCCCACCGCGCTTTCGCTTTGTTCGGGGGTAAGAGAGGTTTCTTCTCCCATAATGGCGCTACGCATCGGCTCTTTCAGTGCGGCGCCTTCGGCGGCGGCAAGGACTTTATCTGCGAAAAAGGAGATTTTGCCGCCGCGGGTGAAGCATTCCGCCGCTACCAACGCCAAAATCATTTTTAACCGCGCGCGAGCAAAATCTTCGGCTTCGAAAGGCTCTATGGTGAAGGTTATGCCGTTTAGGGTTTCCAGATATTCTTTTATAAGCCCCTCGGCGGCGCGACTTTCGAAGCCTTCCTTGCCGCTGCCGAAGGCCATGCGGAAGAAGCGCAGACGTGCGGAAAGCACCTTTGCGCTGTTGTTCAAAGCGCTTGCCGCATCTTTCAAAAAGTCTTTGTCGTCAAGGCTATCCAAAAGCAGCTCGGCACCGTTTTGCAGTGCGCCGGTTACGCCCGCGATGTCGTGGCAAAACTTGGTTAAAATCATTTCGGCTAAAGTATTTTGTTCCATGAGAAAACTCCCCATTATTTCAAAAGTTTGTTTGTGTTTTCAGCGACGGTTAAATCTTTAGGCCTAAACACATAGGAAAGGTAAAGCATGGGTGTATCAAACACCGCCAGTGTCAGCCTTATGATGAATATGCCGAGGACATAACTATACATTATCACATCCCAGCCAACCGGTTCTTTAGCAAAAATTATAAAGGCAAAAACCGAAAAAACCAGATTATCGGTAAGCGTGCTTATGGACGAAGAAACGACACCTCTTACCCACAAAAAGCGTCTTTTCATCAAGCTTTTTAAGCGCGAAAAGATATGCACGTTTATGGTTTGCGAAGAAGCGAATGCCAGCAAAGAGGAAATAAAAATCGACGGCGCAGGGGAGAAAATTGCCATTAGGTGCTCTTGCATAGGATAGGCAAAGCCGAAAGCTTCCACTTCTCCGCCGTTTGCCAGAACCTGAGTCTCTGTAAGCGGACTAAAAGACAGTGCAACTATCATTAAAACCATAAAGATAAAATAGCCGAGGAAGCTTAGCGAAACGAGTTTTAGCGCTTCTTTCTTGCCGTAATGTTCGTTTACAATTTCAATAGCAAGGTAGGTTGACACAAAAACCACCGTCCCCAGCGCTATAGGGTCGGGAAGAACGGGAAAAGATACAACTTTTAACACTTGGATATTTGCTAGGATTATTGCCATTGTGACATAGACGAACAGCCCTTCTTTGCCAAAAAAGCGGAACATTAAAAGCACTGCGCCGTAAGCGGCAAAAAACTCTATTCCCGCTATCCACAAGGGCGAGATTTGGTTAAGCATTTCAATTAAGGTTATGAAAAAAGCATTGCCCATAAAAAATCCTTTTTATTTAGTATTTTTGTCAGGGGATTTGTAATTAAAAAAATTGTGAAGTTCAAGCCTTTTTAAGATTTTCTTAAATAAGCGCGCCTTAAAATAAGCTTCCTTTAGAGTCCTTTTTAAAAACCGAGAAGGGGTTTTTATGCGCCGCTTGTATCATAATATTTTGTCCCCCGTTTGTCGCAAGGTCAGAATTGCCTTGGTGGAAAAAGGGCTTAATTGTGAGCTTATTGCCGAGGATTTTATTTGTTCGCGAGCGGATTTTTTAAAAATGAATCCCACGGGCGAAGTGCCGGTTTTTATTGATGCGAACGGAACCGTAGTGCCCGATCACTCGGTCATTTGCGAGTTTTTGGAAGAAACTTATCCGACCCCTTCGCTTATTCCCAAAGAGCCTTTAGCAAGGATTGAAGCACGGCGCCTTACGCGGTTTTTTGATGAAAAGTTTTCGCGAGATGTTTCGGCACCGTTACTGATGGAGAAGGTGATAAAAAGTCTTAAAATCGGCGGGACTCCTAATTCTAATATTATTCGCCGAAGCAAGGCACTTTTGCGCGAGCACTTGAAGTATATCGAGTGGTTGGTGGTGCGGCGCAATTGGCTTGCCGGCGAGGATTTTTCCTATGCCGATATTGCGGCGGCAGCGCACCTTTCCATTGTTGATTATCTCGGCGATATAGATTGGGATAAGTTTGCCGATGCTAAAGATTGGTATTCGCGCATAAAATCACGCCGCTCGTTTCGCGGGATTTTAAGGGATAGGCAAACAGGGTTTGTGCCGCCTTCCTATTATTCCGAACTCGATTTTTAGCCTTCGGCTGCGGGATTGGCTTTGTTAATCTCTTTCGCGGCCGGTATCCCTTAGCATTTGCGCTTGTTTTAATTCCAAGAAAGATGAGCGGCGTCTGGTTTGTTCTTGCGTGTAGGCGTAAGCAGCGGCTTCAGCCTCCATTCCCAGCGCGATGTTTTTAGCATAAAGGTAGCTTTGCCGCTTTTCAGCCAATTTGTTTTGACGATATGCGGCTTTTTTGGCCTCTAAAGAGCGTTTTAATTCGGCAACTTTGTTTGCCGGCATATAATATTCTCCCGATACTTTGCGCATGGAGTGGTCGTGCATACGCATTATTTGCTTGTTCGTAATGCGCTTTTGTCGGCGCATAACTGTCGGCATAGTTCCGTATTCGGTAGGATTAGGCGGCTTTTTTATAAAAATGCTGTTCATGCGCGAAACCCAGTAAAGCCCTTTCATGTGCAAGGTTATTACTATCCACACGTCTGCCAAAAACTTTTTTAGGCCTTTGGTTTTTTGCTTGGTTACGACTACATTCACTTTGTCTTGATTGACGGCGTCGAAGAAAGCGCCGGCATTTTCTTTTTGAGTTTTATTTTTAAGGCGGTTTGAGCGGTTGATTGTGCCGCTCATTTTGTTTTTCAGTGTTGTGATTAAAGAATGTAAACCGGCCATGTTCCCCCCTTTTTTAAGGTTTAAAGCGGTAAAAGCTTCTCAATATCCCACATTACCTCAAGCGCTTTTAAAGCAATTTCTCCCGTTACTGCGGGCGTTTCATTTTTCTTTACGCAGGCGACAAAGTGTTTAAGCTCGCCTTCAAGACTAAAGCCTTTGTTTACGGGGATATCCTTGCCTGCAAGCGTCAGCGTTTGGGCTACATAATCAAGCGAGAAAATGCCAAGGCTTGTTACCAACTCCAGCGTACGGACCTTGTCTTTTGTTTTGCGAGAGGCCAAAAGCTTTGCGGCGGCGCCATTTCTAAAAACAACGGTTGCTTTTGCTTCGTCTTTATCTCCTTCGGCTTTTATAATTTCGGTGGGGCTGTCGATAAGCGCCAGAACGATGTCTAAATCATGTATCATCAAGTCGGTTGTCACCGCCACATCGTTAATGCGTCCCGACGCTTCGTTAATGCGAGTTGCCCTAATCTCGTATATTTCGGGCTTCTCGCGCTTTAAGATAGAGGCAAGTGCTCTAATGGCGGGGTTAAACCTTTCCACGTGTCCCACGATGAAAAAAGTGCCGTTTTCTTTGGCAAGATCGATAAGGGCTTGGCAATCTTTTTTAGTGGTGGCAAGCGGCTTTTCAATCAGGCAGGGAATACCTGCGGACAGGAACTTTTTTGCCACTTCAAAGTGGGTCGTGGTCGGAGTGACAATGCTGACCGCATCCACATGCTTTATGAGCTCGTCTAAGTCGTCAAAGGCGGTGGTGCCGACTTCTGCGGCTTTGGCGCGGGCGCGCTCTATGTCGACATCGTAAACTCCCACAAGCTCGACATCGTCCATCTTCGCGTAGTTCTTAAGGTGGTAGCTACCCATAACTCCGGTGCCGATAACAGCGATTCTGACAGGGTTCATTTTACATCTCCTTTGTTTCTTTTGCCGTTTCCTCGGCGAGTTTTTCTTTCAAGGTAAGCATATCTTGCCACCCGTATTTCTTTTGTAAAGGTGTCCGAAGGAGGTAGGCGGGGTGAAAAGTAACTAATGCCGGAGTGCCTTCGTATTTAAACCACTTGCCCCGTATGCGCGAAATGGATTCGGTGACGCCAAGGAGAGCGCTGGCGGCGCTTGCCCCTAAAAAGACAAGGATTTTCGGTGCAACAAGCTCAATATGCCTTTTGATGAAGGGAAGGCAGGCGACGACTTCGGCAGGGGTAGGGGCGCGGTTGCCGGGCGGACGCCACGGTAAAATGTTTGAAATATAGACATTTCTTGCGCGGGATAAGTCTATGGATTCCAGCATCTTATCCAAAAGCATTCCCGATTTACCGACAAAAGGCAGGCCGATACGGTCTTCGTCCGCGCCCGGGGCTTCGCCGATAATCATTACCGGTGCGGTGGGGACGCCGTCGGCAAAAACAGTGTTCGTGGCAGTTGTTTTTAAGCCGCAGCCTTTAAAGGAAAGCATGGTTTCTCTTAATTCGGAAAGAGTTGAAACGGTCTTAAGAGGTGCATCGGCAGCGGCGGCAGGACGAGCAGAAGCGGTGGGAGGAGAGGGCACTGGTGTCGGCAAAGGGGAGCTTTTAGACAGCTTTTCAGTGCTTTCGGTAAAGTAGTCGCAAGGAGTTTCGGCAATAATCTCATCTGCGCCGGCGCTTAAGTTCCAGCTCAATTCATCTTGTAAGCAGTCTTGCCTTATACTCGTCATAGCATCCCGATTTAAATTGCATTAAGTTTCAACTTATCTTAGCTTATAGCCTAATTTTAAAAATAGTTAAACGGATAAAACGATGCAAAAGAAAATGCGGTTTAAATGGTGGTGGGCTTTGATGCCGGTGCTTTTTATGGCAGCTTGGGCAGGTATTTGCGTGTGGCAAGGCGGCAGCGATGGCGGCAAGAAGGCAGGAGAGCAGGAAAAAACCTTTGCCGCTGATGAGCTTTCGGAAAGCAAAGCGACAAGCATAAGTGCAGCAAAACATTCCCCCCTTGGTGCATGGGATTTCAGCAAGGTCGGGAAGTCGGGACTTTTCCTTTCCGCTCAGCACGCAAGGAAGCTTTACGATTTGGACTCCGCCGCTAGTCTTTTAAAACAGTTTTCGGGCAAGGAAGATGCTCCCGAGGTCGCGGTTAAATATACTTATATTACTTTAGCTATGGCGGGGAAAATCGACGAGGCAGCCGCCTTTGCGTTTACGGATTTACAAAGCAACAAAAAGGATTATTTGCCGCTGATTTTGGTCGTGGCGGATTATGCTAAAAAAGGACAGTATGAAAAAGCGCTTGCCATCGCCGATTCTTTGCCGCTTAAAGGGGTACAAAAATACTTTAATGTGTTGATAAAAGCCTGGCTTTTAATGGGGAACGGTAAATATGATGCTGCCATTAAGAAGCTGGATGAAATTGAGAAAGTAAAGGCGTTTAAAGGACCGTTCCTGTTTCACAAAGGGCTTATTTCGGATTTGGCGGGCGACTACAAAAATGCCGAAAAATACTATATCGAGCTTATCGGGGAAAGGGGTGAAAATGCCTCTATCCGCGCGGTTCAGGTGCTTATAAGCTTTTATCGCCGCTTAGGGCAAGAGCAAAAAGCAAAAGAGCTTTTGGCAATATATCAAAAAAATTCCGAACGACCGGCGTATGTCGCAGAGGATTTTCTTTATCCCTTAAATCCCGCGGCGCCGATTGATAATGCCGCTAAAGGTTTGAGCGAAGTGCTTTTGGGAATGGCAACTAATTTTATTGATGAAAGCGATGGGAAAGATACCGCTCTTTTGCTTTTAAAAACAGTAGGTTATTTGGATGAAGGTAATGTGGCGGCGCGGGTATTGCTGGCCGAGGTTTTGGAAGATAAAAAGATGTTTAAAGAGGCAATTGCGGAATATCAGAAATTGCCCGAAAACACGCAAATGTATTCTGCCGGAGTGATCAAGCAGGCGGACCTTTTCTTGAAGCTTGGTGATTATAAAAACGCCAAAGAAGCACTTTTAAAGGCGAAGAAAAGCGATCCTCTTAATCCGGCGATAGCAATGGGACTTGCCGGCATTTTTTCCGAACAGAAAGATTACAAAAAAGCACTTTCTTATTACGATGAGGCGCTGGAGCAATTGCCTAAAAACAGCTCGCTTACGGCGATGGCTTTGGGCTATCGCGGCAATGTTTACTGCGACCTCGGCAGAGATGATTTGGCGGAAAAGGATTTTATCGCCTCGCTTAAAATAAACCCCGAAAATCCCGAGATTCTAAATGCTTTGGGTTATACATGGTTGGTGCAGGGGAAAAACTTTACCAAAGCCAAGGAGATGATTGCCAAAGCGGTTGAAAAAGCGCCTGACAACGGGTATATCATCGACAGTTTCGGGTGGGCTTTTTATCTTTCCGGAGATTATGCCAAAGCGGTTTCCATGTTGGAATTGGCGTTGGAGCTGGAACCCGCAAATGCGGTTATAAACGACCACTTGGGTGATGCGTATTTCAAAACAGGGCGAGTGCGGGAAGCAGGTTATCAATGGCAAAAAGCGCTTAATCAAAGCAAGGATATTAAGCCCGAGGAAGCCAAAGCTATTCGCCGCAAAATCGCCGTGGGATTGGACGCGTATGAAAAGGAACAAAGTGCCGCTAAAGGCAGAGCTAAGGAAAGCAAAAAAGTAAATGAAAAAAATTTATAAACGTGCGGCAGCAAAGCTTAACCTTAACTTTTTAATCACGGGAAAAAGGGCGGACGGCTATCATCTTTTATCCAGCTTTTTCGCTTTTACGGAGCTTGGTGACGAGCTTTATTTTGAGCAAGGCGGCGAGCAAACGGGGCTTTCTTTGGTTATAGAAGGAGCATTTGCAAAAGGGCTTGCCGCGGACGAAAACAACAGTGTAATCCGTGTGGCAAAAGGGCTTGGTCGGCTTATCGGTCGCGCTCCTGATGCCAAAATAACGCTTGTAAAAAACTTGCCGGTAGCAGCGGGAATCGGCGGAGGAACCGCGGACGCGGCGGCGGCGATTCGCGGTTTGTGCGAGCTGTGGGAAGCAGAGCCCGAGGAGAAGGATTTGTTTTCGCTCGCTTTAGAGATCGGTGCCGATGTGCCTTCTTCGCTATACGGTAAAAATGCATTGGTTTCCGGTATCGGTGAGGGGCTTGCTCCCGCGCCGAGAATAGCAAGCGAGGTCTATGTCGTGCTGGTAAATCCCGGTGTAACCGTGTCCACAAAAGAGATTTTTAAACTTTTTTCGGGAAGATTTTTCCTGCCGTTTACTTTTAAAAAAGAATATCTTTCGGCGGCGGATTTAGCGGGGGATTTAAGCAAAACCGAAAATGTCTTATATGCGCCTGCAGTGAAGCTACAGCCCGTTATCGGTGAAGTTTTAAGCCTTTTGCGGCGCGATGGAGAGTGCTTGTTCGCGGCGATGTCGGGCAGCGGGGCTACTTGTTTCGGGCTTTATGCGGATAAAGAATCTGCCGAGAATGCCGCTTTAAAAATTGCGGCGGCAAAACCTTCGTGGTGGGTTATGCCGACCAAGCTTAATAATCCTTAACAAAAGTGCGTATTATTTCGGTCCTAAAATCATCATCATTTGCTTACCTTCCAGCTTGGCAGGTTGTTCAACTTTTGCCAGCAGTTCAAGGTCTGCACCGATTTTCTGCATAAGCTCGTAGCCCATTTGCTGATAAGCAATTTCGCGCCCTTTAAACTTTAGCGAGAACTTGACTTTGTTGCCGTCTTCCAAAAAGCGCGTGGCGTTTTTCAGTTTTACATCATAGTCATGAGTGTCGATGTTCGGGCTTACCTTTATTTCTTTAAGCTCGACGATTTTTTGTTTTTTCTTTGCTTCGGCTTTTCTTTTTTGTTGTTCGTATTTGAACTTGCCAAGATCTAAAACTTTGCATACGGGCGGCTCGGCATTGGGGGATATTTCCACCAAGTCAAGTCCGCTTTGCTCGGCAATGCGCAGAGCTTCGGACAAAGTTACAACGCCGGCGGTTTCTCCGTCAGCAAGAATTAAACGCACCGACGATGCGGTGATTTCATTATTGGCGCGAGGACCCTCGCGGGTGGGACGCGCATCATTTCCAAACTTACCTATGAAACTTCTCCATCAGTTAAAGTTAAACCCTAAAAAAATCATAAAAGTTCTTCATATACTTTTACGGTTTTCGCACACATCGCTCCAGTGGAAAATTCGGTGCTGGCGCAGCTTTGCGCGGTTTCTCGCATAACCTCTTTTTCCCTGTTGCTCATCTCAAAAATTCTTTCCAAGTTATCAGCCAAGTCCTCGGCATCGCGGCTTTTGAAAAGCAGCCCTGTAAGGCCGTCTTTTACCGTTTCGCAGGCGCCACCTTCGTCCGCGGCAATTACCAAGCGTCCCATAGCTTCGGCTTCAATTATGGTGCGGCCGAAAGCCTCGGGTTTGGTAGCGGCGGAAACGACAATGTCGGCCAACATGTAAGCTGCCGCCATATCGCCGGTATAGCTGAAAATCTTTACATTTTGCTTTAAGCCTTGTTTGGCGGCGTATTTAAGTATTTCTTTTTTGTAATCACTTCGAGAATCCATGGCGCCGACAAAAACGCATATAATGTCGTCTTTATTTTTAAGCATGTTTACGGCGTCAAGCAAAAGGTGGTGACCTTTCCATCTGGAAAGGCGGCACGGCATCATAATGACCGTTTTGCCCGCCGGTAATTGCCATTCGTTCCTGATAGCGTCAATTCGCTCTTTGGATACTTTGTCAGGAGCAAAAGTGTCTAAATCAACTCCCCTATGCACGACACGGATTTTTTCTTCGGGGACAGAGTATTCTCTTTGGATAAGGCGGGACACAAATTCGGATACCGAGATAATCAAATCTCCCTTTAACATTATGCGATTATAGGCTTTTTTTATGCCGAAAGGTCCGAAGCCATAAATACCATGAACCGTCGTCACAAATTTTACTTTGGCTTTTTTAGCGGCAAAGTAGGCGCTCCATGCCGGGGCGCGAGAGCGGGCGTGGACGATGTCCACTTTGTTTTCTTTGATGATTTTGACAAGGCGGTCTATGTTGCGGCGCATTACCCAAGGATTTTTGGAAGCAAGAGGAAGGGAAAAATGTTCGGAGCCGGACTTTTCCAACTGTTCAAGCATTCTGCCTCCTTCGGAAGCTACCAGCGAGGTCCAGCCTATGCGCGACAGATAATCCGCCATTTCTAAAGTGCCGCGCTCAACACCGCCGCCGCCAAGCGCCGGGAGAACTTGCAATATTGTAGGAGGAGCCACGCCCTTGGGACTGTGGGAGCTAGTAGTCATCGCCGCGATAACCCATTTTTCTGTCATTGATTAAATTTTCGCGGATTTCGGTATCGAAGGCGCGGACATAACCCTTGCTTTCCATGCATTTCTCGTATTTGTCATCGTTAATGGTGCTGGCGCTGTTTTTATCGTTTACATATACCGCTTGCGCTCCGCGATAAGGAATAAAAGACGCCCATGTTCTGGTAGCATTGGGGTCCAGGCGGTGCTTGGGATCATGAGGCCCCGGCGAAATAAAATCCAGCGCCTCGGATAAAGAAACATCAAAAGGCCAGACGTCCGCATCACGCAAGCACCAGTTATGGTCAACTATGAATTGATTGGGTCCGACATCGTCCCTTACATCCCAGTGATGAACGACTTGTTCTCCAGAACCACCGCACGCAGTTAAGCCTGCACCTAGAAGCAATATGCCAAAAATACGTTTGAAAAGAGTGCTCATAATTCCTTTTGCGACTGCTATTAAAATCTTTATGGAAAAACAGCATAAAAGAGTTATGAAAGATTAGCAACGGTTTTTTTAGGGGATTACGGGTCAGAGCTAAAAGGTTAAGTCTTACCCATGACAGTTAACCGTTCTTATGGACGATGCGGCGGAAGGAAAGAGCTTCGCTTAAATGGCGGGGAAGAATATCCGGCACGCCCTCTAAATCGGCGATGGTTCTGGCTACCCTTAAGATGCGGTGATAGCCGCGGGCGGAAAGGTGCAGGCGCTCTGCCGCCGAAGATAACAGCTTTTGTCCCTCGGAAGTTAGAACGGTTACGGATTCAAGCAGTTTGCCGTCCGCTTCGGCATTGGTTGAAATGCCTTGTCCCTGATAACGAATCTTTTGAATATTTAAAGCAAAAGCAACTCGCTTGGCCACATCTGCGCTGCTTTCCGATGCAGTTGGGGCGGACATATCCCAAGGGTTTACGGCAGGAACTTCTATATGCATGTCTATACGGTCGAAAAGCGGTCCCGAAATGCGGGATTGATACTCGATGGCGCATTTGGGCGCGCGCGGGCATTGCTGTTCGGGAGAGCCGAGATAACCGCATTTGCAAGGATTCATGGCCGCAATAAGCTGAAAACGCGCCGGGTAAATCGCGTGGAAGCTTGCTCTTGCCACCGATACTTTACCCGTTTCCAGCGGTTGGCGCAGAGCTTCAAGGGTTTGGCGGCTGAATTCAGGTAGCTCGTCAAGGAACAAAATACCTTTGTGGGCAAGCGAAACTTCGCCGGGCTTCGCCTTTTGTCCGCCGCCTACCATGGCAGCCATGGACGCCGAGTGGTGAGGGTCACGGAAAGGCCGTCTGCCGATCAGCTTACCGTCCTTTATCAGTCCGGCAATCGAATGTATCATGCTTACTTCCAAAATCTCCTCGGATGACAAGGGAGGCATAATGCTGCTCATACGGGCGGCAAGCATGGATTTGCCTGCGCCGGGAGGGCCTATCATCAGTAGGTTATGTCCGCCTGCCGCGGCAATTTCCAGCGCTCGTTTAGCGGATTCTTGCCCTTTTATGTCTCTTAAATCCAAGTCCGAGGTTGTTTCCAAAACTGAAAGTTTTTCGGGCTTGGGAACGGAAACATCGCCTTTAAAGTAATCTACCAGTTCTTTAAGCGAAGAAACGGCAATAATGTCGGGATTGCCAGACCATGCGGCTTCGCCACCTTGGGCGGCGGGGCAGATGAAGCCTAAGTTCTTTATGTTAGCGCCAACCGCGGCGGGCAAAATGCCGGAAACGGAGGCGATACCTCCATCCAAACCAAGTTCGCCCATGACAACATAGGAGGAAAGTTTGTCTGTCGGTATGGTGCCGATAGCGCCCATAAGCCCTAAAGCTATGGGAAGGTCAAAGTGCGAGCCTTCCTTTATGATGTCCGCAGGGGCAAGGTTTATGGTGATGCGCTTGGGCGGAAGGGATATGCCTATGGACGATAAAGCGGCGCGGACGCGCTCTTTGCTCTCGCCTACCGCCTTGTCCGCCAAGCCTACAATCGCAAAGGTCGGCATTCCGCCCATTATCTGCACTTCAACCTTTACGGGAAGGACATCTATACCGGAAAAGGAAACGGTGTTTACCTTGACGACCATACTTTATTGCCGCTCTTTGTCAGTAAAGCCACTGTTACCACCTGGGGGTGGGGTCGGTACCGCGGAAACGGCGGGAAGGATAGTTTGTGTGCGAGAAATTGTCATCGGGAGCAGTAAATCTGGGAATGTCGGTTACCCGCACAAAACCAAGCCTTTCTACTCGCTCGGCGCAAATCTCAACGCTGTCCGACAAAATGCCAGAGGTGGTTAAAGTTTCCGATGAGCAGGATACCATTTCCCGAGATTGCGGGTGAATGAGTAAAATCCTGTCAAGTTTGGCATTGTAAATCCTTTGTTCCGCTTTGATTTGGGCAAAAGTTTCTTTCCTCGGGTCTGTTTTGATGTTGGTTCTGGTGCTTACTCCGGTGCCGGTAGCAGAGAAGAAAGAAGATGAACAGGCGCAAAGGGATACCGCAAAGGCGGAACAAAAAACAGTTAAAACAAGCTTTTTCATATTTTTCCTCGTGAAATAAGGGTTAGTGGCTAAAAGGTAAAGCTTTTCGGGCTTTTTGGCAAGAGATTTTAAAACAAAGGAAAATGTAATTACAATGTGATTCCGCAAAAACCGATTTTTAAAGCTTCGGGAGGGGTAGTTTCCCATGGGAAGCAAACCCATAAATCTTGCGGGATTTCCCTTAGGAAATAATCAGAGAAGGGCTTACCTTGCGGCTTGGCAAAAAGAACCGCGGTTGTAGCTTTGGGAAGATGTTCTTTGACAATATTCATGGTTTTTCCCGAATCTACCAGATCGTCTATAACCAAGACTCCGGTGCCGTCGCCATCTAACATTTTGATAATTTTTGAAGATTCTTGAACTTCGCAATCAAGGTAGCTGTTTATGCAAATGGTTTCAATGTGGTGAATGTGAAGCTGCCTTGCTAAAATGGCGGCGGGAACCATGCCTCCGCGCGTGACGGCGCACAGGATCTTTATGTTCTTTTGGGAAATTACGGGAGCGAGTAACTCCGCCAGGGCCGAAAGGCTTTTGTCCATGTCTTCCCATGATGGATTAGCAAAACGAGTCATTTTTATTCTCCTTTTTTTGTTTCTTTTACAAGTGAGCTGAGTTTAGCGCGAAAATCCGAAGATGAAAGATTTAAAAAGCCTTTTGCTCTTAAAATCGCATCGCCTTCCTTGTTATATACAATGATTAAGGGGGTGCTTAAAATTCCCGCTGCCTTGGCAAAATCTCCGTCTGTGTCCAAATAAATCGGCAAGTGTTTGGTGTTCGTCAGAGCGTAAACTTTGCGTGCCGCGAAAAGGCTGGGGTCGTCTATCATAAGCGGAATGACTTTGATATTGGGATTAAAAGCTTGCAGCTTTTCAACCTCGGGAAGCATTACACGGCACATCGCGCATTTATCTTTCCACGCGAATAAAACCAGCGGTTTAGGATTAGAGGCGGCGACAAAGTCTTCCAGTGCGACTTTGCTTCCGGCGGCGTCGTAAAAAGGGACTCCGGAATAAAGTTCTAATCCGTGACAGGGTAAAGCAAAAAGAGCCGCAGAACAGGTGCAAGCAGCTAAAATAAGAAAGGAAAGAAAGCGGCAAGAGCGCATTTGTCAGCTACCCTTCCTTTAGCGGTAATAAAGCGCAAAGGTGTTCTGGTCGTTTTTGTTACATTCGTGGACGCCGGCACCAGTTATGTCCTCGGATACCGTGGCGATATAAACATTTTCGCCTTCACCTTCCAAGGTTGTCTGTCCCGTATAAAGAAGTTTGCCGTCATAGTAGTTTTTATTGTTGATGGAAACGCTGGCGATGCTTTTGCCCCAAACTTGTTCGGCAAACTTTACGCAATAAGCATAGGATAAATCGTGCATGACAAGGCCGAAGGAGTAAGCAATAGAAGTGCCGTTTATGACTCCGGGACCCAAAACGGAAAATTCCGTGCCGGCAGAAGTTTTGGGAGAGCCGGATTTACAAAAAGAAAAACCGCTGTCGCACAAAAAGTCTTCCAAGCTTATATTCCCCGAGGAGCTGCAGGAATCGTCTTCATAAAACTTGCACAAATACGGGGATTTTTGGAAGTCTGTGTTGTAGTTGTTTAAAGGAGTTGCAAGACGGCGAACTTCTTTTTCCACCATAAGAAACTCGGCTAAATCTTTTTTAATGTTGGATTCGCGAAGCATAAAGGAAATACCGCTGATTATGGCGGCGCTTACCGTGCCGTAAATCGCCATATAGGCAAGCATTTCCATAAAAGTAAAACCGGATTCATTGTTCTTCATTTTGCTTTCCTTTCTTTTTCCTTTTATTCCCCTTCTTTTTTGCTTCGCGCGGAATTATTTAAACTTTAGCTTTACGGTGTAGGACGAGCCGGGAGAGCAGGCACTTACCGCTTCCGATACGGATAAAGGCGGCATAGAAAGCGCTCCGGGTTGATGGAAGGAATCCTGAGCCGCTTCGGATAAGACCGCGCTCCAATCGTAAAGGTCTTCGCCCCAATCATTGCTTAAAAGCGCTACGCAAAGCGGAGTTTTAGCGCCTTTCACCACGATGGAAAAAGTGCCTTTGATGTTGTCGGGCATAGAGCCGGATTCAAAGGAGATTGTAACTCCGCCGATAAAAACTTGTCCGCTGTCGTCAAGTTCGCGAATAATCCTTTCTTCCCTTAAATAGCAGGTAATGTCAGAGCAGGTCGTTTTCATTTGTGTCAGCGCCGCAAAAGGAACTTCCGAAGAGGATGTAGCATTAAAATTATAAGTGCCTACCCACGAAAGAGCTTGCTTAATGTCGGTTATATAAGTCTGTATCTTTCCCAAAACATTGCTAATGTCCCTTTTTACAAAAGCTTGGTGAGCCATGGTGAAAACACTGGCGACAATTATTCCTAAAATGGCCATAACCGCAAGCATTTCAAAAAGAGTACGTCCCGATTGCGGATTAACATTTGGTTTTTCTTGCATCTTTTTCTTTCCCTTATTTAAAAGAATGTCAGACTCAGATTAACTTTGTCGGAGCTTCCGTCCGGTTGGCACATCGACAAAGCGTCAATTTTGCGGAAAGGATAGTTCAGAGCTTTTTTCACGATTTTGTTTTGAATTTTGAAAATGTATTCGCCCCAATCGGCAGAGATAAGCTCGCTACATTGTCCCGCGGTAATGTTGGTTAAAGTTATTTCAAATACGCTCCTGCAACCGGTTAATTCTTCCTCATCACAAACATGGCCGTAGTTTTCTCCGCTACCCATCCATACGCGATAGGAAGTAAGGGTCATTCCGCTGCCTATCGGTGAAACGGCATGTGCGGGATTGCAAGCGTTAGAGGTCGGGTCGGAGCCGAGGCAACCGCTGTCCGATGATTTTATTATTCCCTCGCTCATCGCGTATTTCATATCAAAATTAGAGGAAACGGTGATACTGCTGTCCCGCCATTTGTAAAGCCCGCGAATACCGTCGGACATGTTCAAAATCTCCAAGACGGCAGAGGCGTTTTCGTGCGATTGGCGAGCAAGATGAATAAGTCCGTAAACGCCGGTTGCCAACAGGCCGTAAATCCCTAAAACCATAAGCGTTTCAATCATTGTGCGTCCCATTTGTGAGAAGCGTTTTTGCCGGATGTTTCGGTCTAAAATCATCGTTTGTGCCCTACCTTCCTTTACCAAGATAAAGTGTTTTTCCCAAACTTACAAGCAGTTCGCGCTTGGAAAGAGAGAAGTTTGATATAAGCCATTTTTCTTTAAGTTTGCTTAACAAAATACCTATATTTTTACCAGGCGTTATGCCAAGTGCCAGTAAATCGTCGCCCGTAAGCGGAAAAGAAGGTGGGGTAAAATGTTGAAGCTCTTTTATAATTTTGATATTTTCCTTGCTTTTTTTGAAGTCGCGGGCAGCTCCGCCGCCAAGGCAGAAAGCGGCAAGGCAAAGGGGGGCGCCATAGGTAAAAGCGGCAATTTTTGCTCCCTTTTTGCGGATAGCGGCAAAGGCTTGTTTGTGAAAGGACGAAAGGGCGTAAAGCTCGTGATACTCGGCATTTGAAAGCACCAAGCTCTTTTTAAGTAAGGCAGGATCGGCGTTCTTGCTTAAGCTGAAAAGTGCAAAAACGGGGGAAATCGGGACGCTGAGGAGAGAGGCAAACGCGGCGGTTTTCTTATACCTTTGCAGATTTGTAAGCGAAGGGTCCAGGTTTTGCAGCACTTTGGTTTTATGCATAAGCGAAAGAGCGGCAAGGGGTGCGGGAGCGGAAAGAATCTTGAAAAATTCGCTTTTTATGCGTTCTTTGGAAAGTTTTCGGATTAAAGGCGCTAAAGTTTTTATGGCAGTAAGAGCGGCTTTGTCGGAAGAACTCCAGCCGAGTGTGGTTAAAAAGCGAAAGAAGCGCAAAATGCGAAGGTAGTCTTCTTTTATGCGTGTTTCGGGGTCGCCGATAAAACGCAGACGGTGGCAGGCGAGGTCCTTTTGTCCCGTGCCTAAAGGGTCAAAAACAGAGCCTTTTAAATCGGCGTAAAGTGCATTTATGGTGAAGTCACGGCGCAGAGCGTCTTGGACGTAGTCGGTGCCGTAGGAAACAACAGCCCTGCGTCCGTCGGTTTTAATGTCTTCACGCAGCGAGGTGATTTCAAAAGGTTTCCCTTTTATCAGGGCGGTAATGGTGCCGTATTTGTAGCCTGTGGGAATTGCCTTTATGCCAGCGGTTTTAAGCCTTTTGATAATCTCGTCGGGCGGGAAAGGAGTCGCGATGTCAATGTCGGTGGCAGAAGAAAAATTTCCCGATAAAATGTCGCGAACCGCGCCTCCCACAAACATCGCCTTACCCGAAAGCGCTTTGAAAATGCTTCGGGCGGCGGGCGAGGTCAGACTTTTCAGCTTGGGCGAGGTCATTTGGTTTTATTTCCCACTTGAGCGGGGATTATTTTCCCGTCCTTAAACTTCGGTGCTTCATAGTGGGAAAAAGCCGGGGATTTGTCCCAAAGCGCAAAAGCCCCGGCACTAATACCCAATAAAATCGTTCCGGCTATAAGCAAAGCCCCTAAAGGCAGGTCCTTGCCGCCTGACTTTTTTGACCAAATCAGGTATAAAATCGTGGGTAAAATAAAAGGTAAAATGTAAAAAAATACTATTCTTAGCATTTGCATTTGTCCTTTGGAAAAAATAAGTTATGCTTATACTAGACGACTTTTTTAAAAGGAGAAAGAATAAATGACGTCCGTTGATTTTAATGTACTTGCCTTTGTGTGGTTGGGATTTTTCTTTGTGACAAATATGGTGACGGTCGGGGCTTTGGTATATGCGGCAAAGCACGGCAAACCCTTGCCGGATTGTGCGGGGGCGGTAATTGTGCCGGCGTTCGTGATTTTGACGCTGGTGTCGTTTATGTTCGGGGTAGATTTCGGGCAAGTCGGAGATATCGAAGTGACGGTTATTTTATCTTCGACTTTGTTTTTGATGTTGTGGGAGTATTTTGCTCCGAAAACACAAAGAGCGCAAAAGATAAGAGCGGGGTTCATCGGAGCGGTTATGCTTTTTTGCTTTTTGTTCCTGCCGGCAAAGGCGGATTTCGAGGCGCTGCCCGTGCCCGCTTTGCTTGCTATCCTTGGTGCGGCAATTTTTTGGGTGTGGCTGATGGCGGCCTTTGTGAAAATGAAAGAAGTGTCCGAGATTGTAATTTCCGAAAGTTCTTTTATCGCTTTTGCCATACTTACAGGTGCGATTTTTCTTGCGTTTTTAGGTAAAGATCAATGGGGAGCAATCGGGGTAATTGCGGGCTCTTTGGGTGTGGCAATCGCGGGGTTCAGAAACTGGAGCAAGGCTATCGTGTGGCCGAAAATGACAGGCGCGGCAATTATTCCCGTGACGCTGGTGCTCGGGTGGCTTTTGATGAAGACCGCAGCTGCGGGAATGTGGGCGTTCGCACTTATCCTGCCGATGTACTTTTTCATGGAAACAGGATACTCCTTTATCAAAAAATATCTCTTTAAATCAAAGAGTTATCAGCCGTTTGCCATTAGAATCGTGCAAAGCGGAGCAATAATCGGAGGGCTTAGAAGGTATATCTTCCGTTCGAATTTAGTGCTTTTGATGATAGCGCTTTTGGCACTTTCCAACGCCAGTTCCGGATATTTGCTGCTGCTTGGCGTGGTGTTTACCGTTTATGAGCTTTATCGCATGAGCAGTTGGGGTGAGAAACAGCCTTCCATTCGCGAGATAACCTCCGGGCTTTTCAAGGAAGCTAAAGCAGGCTATCAGGAGCAGAAAACCTTTTATTCCAGCTTTTTTAAGAATCTTAAAAAGAAGGGAACCGTAAAGGAAGCTTTGCGTGCCACGGGCGAGGAAGTCGCGGCGGCTGAGGCCAAGGAAGAAAAAGCGAAAAAGCCGGTGGTAAAGAAAGCTAAAAAAGCGGGAGCTAAGAAGGTAGGGCGTTCCAAAAAGGCGCCGACCAAAAAGCGAATCTCTGCAAAAAAAGCCAAGTAATTTCCGAACTTTTCGTCAGGGGTTAGTTTTTCGCGACGACGACAACGGCCTCGCGTAAAATACGGTCGCCTATCATATAAGCAGGCTGCCATTCTTCCAGCACAGTGCCGGCGGGGACGGATTTATCCTCGCGCTCCTGCACGACTTTGTCCTTTTGCGGATCAAAGATTTTACCTTTGCTTTCCTGCTTATAAATGCCGTTTTTTTCAAATGCCGAGGATAGCTCTTTTTGTGTAAGTTCAATGCCGGCAATCAGGTTTTTTACTGCTTCGGAGTGGGTTTGGTTTTCCTCTTTGTTAAGGGTATCCAGTGCGCGCGAAAGATTATCGGCGACGGACAGAAGGTCCTTGGCGAACTTTGATATGGCGAAGCGGCTGGTCTTTTCAAGCTCTATAGCCGTGCGTTTTCTTAAGTTTTCCATATCTGCCGCCGTGCGAAGATATTTTTCTTTCAGCTCGTTTTTCTCCTTTTCCAAGGCTTTGATAACTTCAAGGCAGGTATCAAGATTGTCGGGCGCTTCGACGGCATCCAATTCCTCTTTTGAGGCGGTTTGTTCGATGTCTTTTATGTCTTTTTCGGCAGGGTTGGAATGCTTTTGCTCTTTTTTCATTGTTTGCTCCATTAAAACAAGATTCAAGTTTACTATTAGATAAGTTTGGGATAGAAAATAGTCAACCTATACATTCAAATAATTTCTATGCAAATAATTTAACAAAAACCAAGAAAAAGGATGGAAAATAATGAGAGCAACAAAAAGATTAAATAACGAAATGCGCAAGGTTACTTTGGAAGTAAATGCCTGCAAATACGGGGAAGGCTCGTGCATGGCTTGCTTTGGCGATACAAAGGTGATGTGTGTCGCTTCTTTGGAAGACAAGTTGCCAATGTGGCTTAAAGGAGCGAAGCAAGGCTGGATTTCTGCCGAATACGGAATGTTGCCCCGCTCGACCGAGGAGAGAATGGAACGCGAAGCGGCAAGGGGTTTCCAAACCGGCAGAACTCAGGAAATACAAAGACTTATCGGACGGTGCTTGCGAGCTTGCGTCGATTTGAAAAAGATTCCCGATATTGCGATTAAGGTGGATTGCGATGTTATTCAGGCGGACGGCGGGACCAGGACAGCGGCCATTACCGGCGGTTTCTGCGCTCTTTATCTTGCTTTGGCGCGGATGGAAAGGGCGGGAATCTTAAAGAAAATTCCCATTATCTCAACAATCTCCGCGGTATCGGCAGGGTTTTACGAAGGGCGTCCGATTTTGGATTTGGACTATCTGGAAGACAGTAATGCGGAAACGGATGCCAATTTCTGCATTACCGGCGATGGCAGAATTGTTGAAATTCAAGGTACGGCGGAAAAGATGCCTTTTACTCGTGAGGAGTTGGACAGGCTTTTGGATTTGGCGTTTAAAGGGACCGAGGAGTTGGCACGACTTCAGCGGCGCGTCTTGAAAATCAATCGCAAGGAGAGAGAGGACGAACGCGAAGCAGAGGCTGCCGCGCAAAGAGCCGCGGAACGGGCGGCAGAGCGCGAAGCAAAAGCGGCGGCTCAGCTTACTCCCGCAACGGCTTTCGATGATTTTGAAGGCGAGGGGGACGACAATGTTTTGGAAATGGAGGAAATTACCGAGGAAGAAGTGATTCTTGATGATGGCGAAGGTGATGAAAACGAAAATAAATCTTCAAGAACTTTGACTTTAAAACGGACTTAGGGGGAGAGGGAAATGGTTTTTTCTTTACGAGATTTTGATGCCAGAAAAATAGTTCTTGCGACAAAAAACAAGGGTAAGGTTAAAGAGCTTTCTTTAATGCTTGCGCCCTATGGGACCGAGGTTTTGTCCGCAGCTGATGTCGATTTCCCCGATGTTGTGGAAGACGGGCTTTCCTTTTTGGAAAACGCTGCAAAGAAAGCTAAAGCCGGAGCGCTGGCAACGGGATTGCCTACCCTGGCGGATGATTCCGGTTTAGAGGTGAAAGCGTTGGGTGGAAACCCCGGAATTTACTCGGCTCGCTTTGCCGTTGATGGGGATTATATGCGGGCGATGAAAGCCCTTTATGATGATGCACTGGCTAAAAATGATTTGCGGGCGCGATTTACCTGCGTTTTGGTTTTGGCCCTTCCTAATCAGGAAATATGTGCGTTTGAAGGCAAAGTTAACGGGCATCTCGTTTGGCCTCCTAAGGGTGAAAACGGCTTCGGCTATGATCCTTTTTTCGTGCCGGAAGGATATAATGATACATTCGGTGTGTTGCCCGATGAAGTGAAAAACAAAATATCTCACCGCGCCAGGGCGTTTGAAAAATTCATCGCAGAATGCTTTTAAAAAAACCGGAAACTAAAGAAAAAACTCCTGCAAAAGAGCCTTTAGCTATTTATGTTCATTTTGGCTTTTGCGCGTCTAAATGTCCTTATTGCGACTTTATGAGCGAGAAAATTCCAGAGAGCTTGGACTTTGGTCTATGGTTGGAAGAATATAAAAAAGCGCTTGATTTTTATGTGCCTTTTACAAAAGGGCGACGAGTGCAATCCGTTTATTTCGGCGGGGGAACGCCGTCTTTATTGCCCGCGGATTTTTTTGAAACTATACTTTCGTATATACAATGTAATTACATTGTAGAGGATAATGCCGAAATTACCATGGAAGGGAATCCGTCATCGGTTACTTTGGCAAAGCTAAAAGCTTGGAAAGTTGCGGGGATTAACCGCTTTTCTTTGGGCGTGCAGGCGTTTGACGATGAAGTGCTGAGGTTTTTGGGGCGGCGGCATAATGGTAAGGAAGCGCTGTCGGCACTTGAAAATACGCTGAAAGTCTTTGCCAACGCCTCGTTTGATATGATTTATGCCTATCCGAAGCATACGGTACGAAAATGGCAGCAGCAGCTTTCGTTTGCTCTTTCGTTTAAGGCTCCTCATATGTCTTTGTATCAGTTGGTGATAGAACCTCCAAGTGTCTTTTATAACAAAGGGTTAGAGCCGATTGCCGAGGATGAAGCAGCGGATTTGTATAAGCTGACGGACGAGATGACGGCGGCAGCGGGCATTCCTTGGTATGAGGTGTCAAATTATGCGAGGGAAGGGGCACAAAGCCGCCATAATCTTGCTTATTGGCGCTACTTGGAATATATCGGTATAGGTCCTTCGGCGCATGGGCGGGTGCGGCTTAAAGGCGGGGAGCTTTATGCTATCGAGCAAGTGCGTGCACCGTTTAACTGGTTGAAAGCAAAGGATAAAAATGCCGAACTTCTTCTTTTGAACGAGGAAGAAAAACGCGAGGAGCGGGTGCTTATGGGTCTTAGGACAAGAGAAGGCGTGGATTTAGATTTGGTGGATGCCGTAAAGGCGCAAGAATATGCCGAAAAAGGTCTGCTTGTGCTCGAAAAAGGCAAGGCTTTTCCGACTTTAGAGGGGCGGCTGATTTTAGATACCATCATCGCGGATTTGATAATCGAAAGTAAGGAAGGGTAAAAAGCGCGCAAAATTTGCTAGGAATTAGAGAGCGCTTGATGTATAAGAGGCTATAATTATTTTATTTTGGGAGATATAAAGTGGCAGATGATTTAGAGGAATTGCAAAGGCAGGCACTTTTAAGAGAAGTGGACGAGGAAGTCCGTAACGATGAGCTTAAAGCTCTGTGGAAAAAATATCGCTTTTATATTATCAGTGCGGCGATACTTGCCATATTGGGAGCCTTTGTTTTCGAGGGTATAAAATACTATAAGCAGGAAGTTTCAGCGCGCGACAGTGTAGCTTTTACAAGAGCGCTTAATGCGGCGGTGGCGGGTGATGTGACATCTTCCATGATTGATTTGGATGCCGTGATGAAAGACAAAGCTACCGGTTATGCCGAGCTTGCCGCCCTTCGCTCCGTATCGCTTTTGGAAAAAGCGGGGCAAAACGAGGAAGCTATGGCTCTGTTATACGAAATTCGCGGCACAAAGGATTTTTCCGCGCCGGCCAGGAATGTGGCGACGGTGGCTATCGCGCAAAGGTTAATGGACGCGGAAAATCCCGATTATGCCGAAGTGGAAAAACTTCTTGCTCCTTTGGCGGCAGAAGGCTCGGCGTGGAAGGATATCGCAAGAGAGATTTTGGAGGCGATTCCTGATTAAAGGGCTTTAAAGGTGGAAATAATATGGAAAAAATAAGGAGTTTTTTTGGTTTTCGGGTAATTTCTGCGGCGGCGCTTTCGCTTTTGCTTGCGGGGTGTTCGTCCTTGCCTTCGTGGTTAGGCGGAGCTGATAAGCCAAAAGTCGAAGGCGAGCGTCTGTCCGTTCTTGCTCATGAAACGGCTCTTACCGCCGAAGCGGGTGCAGACGAGGAAAAAATCGTCATTCCTGACGCCGTTTATACTTTATCGTGGGAGCAGGCGGGCGGAAACTCTAAGCACTTGATGGAGCATTTGGTGCTTGAAGATGATCCGAAGCTTTTGTGGGAAGTGAATATCGGCGAGGGAGCTTCGGATAAAAATTATATCTTGGCCGAGCCGATTATCGTCGAGAAAAAAGTCTTTGTTATTGACGCCGAAGGGGAACTTTCCGCTTTTGATTTGGATACGGGTAAGGAGATTTGGAATCGCGCGCTTTTGGTGGGAGATGATAACGAAACGCTTGGCGGAGCAGGGCTTGCTTATGCCGATGAAAAGGTGTTCGCAACGACCGGATCGGGGCATTTATATGCGCTTTCGGCAGAAACAGGCGAGATTTTGTGGCAGAAAAACCTCTTATCTCCTTTGCGTTCGGCTCCTACCATTTATGAAGGCAAGCTGTTCCTTGTGTCTTTAGATAATCATATCACGGCATTTGATATGGAAACGGGTGAAAAAGTTTGGGATTATGATGCGGTTGCGGAAAATACGACTTTTCTCGGGTCGCCTTCACCTGCCGCTGAAGGGAAAGTAGTTGTTGCGGCGTTTTCTTCGGGCGAGATTTTTGCTTTTAAAGCCGATAACGGCGTGCCTATATTTTCGGACGCGTTAGTTCCCGTGAGGCAGCAAAGCTTTATTACCGGTTTGTCAGCGATAAAAGGTCGCGTGGTGCTTACCGATCAAATGTTGTTTGCATCTTCCGGCGGTGATTTAACCGTTGCAATTTCGGTTAAAACCGGTGAGCGTGCTTGGGAAAAAGATTTTGGCTCAAACAGCCAGCCTTGGATTGCCGGAGATTACCTTTTCACAATAGCAAATACGGGCGAGGTTATGGCAATAGAGCAGGCAACGGGCAAAATACTGTGGCTCACGCCGCTTCCTTTGTGGGAGGATACAGAGGATAAGGAAGGGCGCATAGTCAGATACGGTCCCGTGCTTGCCGGAGAGCGATTGCTGATCACGGGTTCGGACGGCTCTTTGGTCGGGATTAACCCCATAAACGGAGATATCGTGTCTTCGGTAAAGCTGGCGGAAGCGTTCTCTATTCCTCCGGTCGTGGCAGACGCGACTTTGGTGCTTTTGGACGATGACGGCAATTTAAGGGCTTTTCGCTAATGAAAACAGTTGCAATCATAGGGCGCACCAATGTTGGAAAATCTACGCTTTTTAATCGCCTTATCGGCAGGAAAAAAGCTATCGTGCATGATCGCGCGGGGGTTACTCGCGATCGCCGCGAGGGTATGGGCAAGCTGTTCGATTTATCCTTTAAGCTTATAGATACCGCGGGACTTGAAGAAACCGGCGAGCTTGCCAAGGCAATGTGGGAGCAGACTGAAATTGCCATTGATGAAGCAGATGTGCTTTTGTATATGATTGATTCTAAAGCAGGAATTACTCCGCAAGATAGAAAATTGTCCGCCTTTTTGCGAAGGAAAAATAAGCCCGTTCTTTTGCTTGCCAATAAAAGCGAAGGCAAGGCGGGTCTGGACGGGCTTGCCGAAGGCTACGGGCTCGGGATAGCGGAGCCTTTACCCATATCGGCAGAGCATGGTGAGGGTATGGACGAGCTTTATTTGCGGCTTAAAGAATATATCGAGCCGGTGGAAGGTGCGAGGCTTTCCAGGCGGCAGCAAAAGAAAAAAGAGCTGGCGGCAAAGGAAGCAAAAGGGGGTTTGGAAGAAGCCTCTGATGCCGAGGAAGATGAAAAGCAGATAAAAATCGCGATTGTCGGGCGTCCTAATGTCGGTAAGTCAACTTTGGTTAATCGGCTTTTGGGTGAGGCGAGGGTTTTGACAGGACCGATTGCTGGCATTACTCGCGACGCTATCAGCGTGCCTTTTTCCTATAACGGTAAAGAGCTTGAGCTGGTCGATACTGCCGGCTTAAGGCGGCAAAGCAAGCGGCAGGACGATTTGGAAAAGCTGGCGGCGGCCGATACTAAGCGTTCGGCTTTTTTGGCTCAGATCGTGATTTTGGTGCTGGATGCGGACGCGGTCTTGGAAAAGCAGGACCTTAATATTGCTGCCGAGGTCATAAAAGAAGGTCGCGCTTTGGTCATCGCAGTCAATAAATGGGATATTGCCAAGGATAAAGCCGAGTCTATGGAGCGGCTTAGTGATAAGCTGCAAACTTCGCTAAGGCAAGTCAGAGGTATCCCTACGGTTAACATTTGTGCAAAGGACGGCTACGGGCTGGATAGATTGATGAAAATTGTCTTTGCTACTTATGCCAAGTGGAATAAGCGCGTGCCGACAGGTCCGCTTAATCGCTGGCTTGAAGCCGCGGTCGAGCGGCATCCTACGCCCTTGGCGACAAACGGACGGCGTATTCCGATGAAATACATCACGCAAATAAAATCTCGTCCACCCGCGTTCGTGATTTTTTCTTCCAATCCCGATAAACTTCCCGAAAGCTATACTCGCTACCTCGTCAACGGTATTCGCGACACTTTCGACCTTGACGGCGTCCCAATCAGAATAACGGTTAGGAAGCAGAAAAATCCCTTCGAGAAAAAATCCAAATAAACAGGCTTCAAATTTGCGAATCTGCGAGTCGCGGATTTTTCACGTACTTCTATGTACGCTGGAAAAATCTTTGCCTTTGTTTCACAAATAGCAAGCCCATTTCTTTGGATTTTTGGTTTCTTGTGTACGCTAGGATTTTGCTCGCTGCTTTCTTTGGATTTTATCCATTAATAGGACAAAGTCCCTTCCGTTTCTCATTCATCTTTTCTCATTAACTTTTTCCCTTTTTAACCTTTACTTTTAGCGCGGTTACCCTAGAATATTCCTTAACTATTTGAAGGCGGAAAAGATGATAGATGTCACTACTCTAGATATCAGTTTGTTTTTAAGAGATTATGCGATTACAACCGCAATTCTTATCGTTGTGATTTTGGCGACGTATTATTTCAAAAAACAGCCCGACGCACCGGACGGAAACAACTTGATGATAGGCGGTTTCTTCGCGATGATTCTTTCTAAGACCATCGTCTTTTTCGAGTATTTTATGGAAGCAAAGTTCTTCACCTTTCTCGAAATCGCCTTCGTGTGCTTTGCTTCGGTTTTGTTTATCACCGCGTCGCTGATGAATAAGAAAATACGCTTTGCCGGCGAGATGTTCGCCTATATCCTTTTGGCAATTTTCCTTAGTATTCCTTTGTATGCGGTGTATTTTACCGAAGCGCAATACTTGCTTTATCTTATTTATTATTTCGCGCTCGGTATCGGGTTTTCGTTTTTGGCAGTGGGATTTTGCGGGCGCGGTGTCCAAAAAGAGACTTTCGGTTTTAACATAACCGCAATCGGGTTGTTCCTTTTGGCGCTGTTTAATTTTGTCCTTATTACCAAGTGGGGAAGGGACACTTTTGATTCCATTAACTTGTTCTTACTGCTTAATTTCTTTGTCGCAATAGGGCTGGTGCTGGCAGGGAACAACTTGCTTTCGGACAAAATCGTTCAGCAGGCAAATGAAATTACCGCGGGACAGGAGCGACTTCGCCTCATTATTCAGGCGTCGCCTTTTCCTATTGTTATATCAAGGCTTAGGGACGATCGCTTAATTTTGGTAAACCGTAAGGCGGAAGCGCTTTTGGGCATAGATATAACAAAACTTGGTGACTATAAGCTGGCGGATTTTTTTGAGGAGAGCGGCTTTAAAACCGAAATTATGATGCGGTTGGAAAAGTCCAATAAAATCGATTCTTTAGATTTCCTTTTGAATAAAAATCAAAGCTCAGGGGTCGATGTATGGCTGCAGCTTTCCACGCATATTATTGATTTTGAATATGAAATCGCACTGTATTCGTCTTTCCAAGACATAACCGAGCGCAAGAAAAAAGAGATAGAACTGTTTAAGGAAGCGACGCGTGACCCGCTTACCGGCGCCTATACCAGACGCTTTTTCGAGGAAGTGGCAGAAAAAGAAATTCAACGCTCGGTGCGCTATAATCGGCCGTTCTGCTTGGCGATGATTGATGCCGATCACTTCAAGAACGTGAACGATACTTACGGTCACGCGGTCGGCGATAAAGTCTTAAAGGAGCTGGTGGCGACTTGCGAAAAGGTATTGCGCAAAACAGATATTATTTGTCGGTTCGGCGGGGAGGAGTTCCTTATCCTTTTACTTGAAATAGATCTTGCCGTGGCGCAAGTCGTAACCGATCGTTTGCGTGCGATTATATCTAACATAATCGTAAACACCGACAGCGGGCAGGAAGTGCATTTTACCGTCAGTATCGGGTTGGTGCCGTCAACTTACTCAACCAATTACGATGAGTTGGTGAAGGCGGTGGACGAGGCTTTATATGTGGCTAAAAACAGCGGAAGAAATCGCGTGGTCGCGCTTGCTCCGCAAATAGGCTCGGGCAGCACAAAAACTTCCGGCGGCGAGGAAGGAGATAAAGGGTTGGCGCAAAGTGAGCCTTCCAAAAAAGATGCCGAGCCTAAGCCCGTGATAGAAATGCTTGCGCAAACAGATTCCGATGAAGGCACGGTGGGTGCTTAAAAGTAAAAGCTTATGGCAGAGGGCTATTCTTCCAAGCAATTTTTATATGCCGCGGCGGCGTCTTTCATCATTGTGAAATAATAAGTGGCAGGAGTGCCGCCTTTTATATTTGCGCCCAAGGGATCGGCTTCTTTTATTTTGACACCCAAATCGGCAGCGAGTTTTGCCGCTTTATCGTCGTTTAACCAAGGATCGACGAACAGGCACTTTATACCTTTTTCCACTACAAGGTTTTTAAGGTAGAGCTTGCGCTTTATGCCGGGGAAACTGTCTTCGTCAAGCAAAACCGCGCCTTCTGCGCTTAGGCCGTTTTGCTTCACAAAATACTGCCATGCGTTGTGGTAAACCAAGAAGGGAACGCCTTTTACTTTCTCCAAAGTTTTGCCGGCAGAGGCGGAAAGTTTGCGGAGTCTTCCTATGGTTTCATTTGCGTTCTTTATGTAAACCGGGGCGTTCTTCCAATCCTTTTCTGCCAGGGTCAGTGCCATTTTTTGCACCATTTTTGCCGCGTTTTCGGTATCAAGCCAGATGTGCAAATCGGTAAGCTCTGGGCTATCTTTTACGGACCAAAGTGTCAGGTCTTTAATGTCGCCGAGAAAAACGACCTTATCCTTATTTTGATTTTGTAAAGCGGGCTTTGCCATGAAAGTTTCAAACTCGGGACTCAGCATAAAAATGATGTCGGCGTTCTCTATCTTCTGTGCGTCCGAAGGCTTTAACGCGTAGTCGTGAGGAGAAACAGAGCCTTTTACAAGCACATCAGGGTTGGCGCCCGTGCCTTTCATCACATTTGCCGCTAAAGACCAAACGGGAGTAATTCCCGTAAGCACTTTTACCTCTTCGCCCTTTACGGTAGCGGGGATTTGTAATGCTGTTATAAGTGCGATTAAAAGTGCCTTTTTAAGCAAATGTTTTTTTGTGATTACTAACATTTTTTCCTTATATACCTTTCATTGCCAAAGAAGTTTAATCGTCGTAGAGTATAGGGCAAAGAAAACAATTTCAAGCGCACAAACAAGACTATGAAAGCAAATCAAAAGAATACGCTTATTGCTGTGGAAAATGTAGAGAAACGCTTTGGTGATAAAGTCGTTTTAAAAGATATTTCTTTCAGCATTTCAAAGGGCGAAATTGTGACGATACTCGGACCTAACGGTGCGGGGAAAAGCACTTTGCTAAAGGTGCTGGCGGGGGTTGTTAAGCCTTCCGGTGGTGAAGTGGTGCGGGCGGCAGACTTAAAAATAGGTTATCTTTCGCAAGGCTCGGGGCGTAATGATGCAGTGCCGATGACGGTTAAGCGGCTTTTGCTTTTAAGCGGGAATAAAAGTGAGGGTGATATGCAAAAAGCGCTTAAACTGCTTAAAATCGAGGGGCTGATAAACGAGGATTTTCATACCTTGTCGGGAGGGCAGGTGCAGCGCGCTTTGTTATGCCGATGCATTTTGCGCGAGCCCGATTTGCTGATATTGGATGAGCCTACTTTAAACTTGGATTTTGAAGGCAGAATTGATTTTTATCGTTTGCTCGCGCGGATAAAAAAGGTTTACGGGTGCGCGATTTTAATCGTATCGCACGATTTGCATTTGGTGATGAGTAAGTCGGATAAAGTCCTGTGTCTTAACCATCATATTTGTTGTCAGGGTAAGCCCGAAAGTATTCAAAAACATCCTTCGTATGCAAAGCTTTTTCCTTATGCCGCGGCGAAGGCAGAGCAAGAGGTGGGCGTGTATATGCACCATCACAACCACAAGCACCCTTTGTGCGAAGGCGGGGGAAAATAACGATGACGGATTTGTTCTTCTTTGAGCCTTTTATTGTAAATGCGCTTCTTGCCGGTGTGATGCTCAGTATTGTTGCGGCGGGGATAGGGTCGTTGGTGCTGTATCAGCGCTTGTCGTTCTTTGGTGATGCGATAAGCCATAATGCTTTGCTGGGGATAGCGCTGGGACTTTTCTTCGGCATGGGATTCGACTTTGCGATTTTTGCTGTTGCGCTCGGTGCGGCGCTTTTGTTCTTTTTCCTTTATGAGAAGAAGGTTGCTAAAAGCGATACGCTTTTGGTTATTATCGCGCAGGCAGGGCTCGCCTTGGGTATGATTATGATAGCGGCCTCGGGGGCAGGAAGCGGGCGCTTGGTCGGCTTTTTGTTCGGCGATATTTTGTCCGTGACAAGAGGCGATATCTATGTTGTGGCAGGGTGCAGCGCAGCGCTCATAATCCTTTTAAAGGTGATTTGGAATAAGATGCTGCTCTTTGCTTTTGACAGGGAAACTGCCGAGGCGGAAGAAGGGCGACGCAAAATGCTGCTTTTAAACCTTTTGTTCATTCTGGCTCTGGCGGCATTTATTGCCGTCGCGGTGAAAATAGTCGGTGTATTGCTGGTGACGGCGCTGCTTATCATACCTGCGGCAACGGCAAGATTCTTTAGTCGTACGCCGGAAATGATGGTGGGTTTGGCTGCGCTTTTAGGTGTTTTTGCCGTAGTTGGCGGGGTCTTTGTTTCATGGCAGTTTGATTTTGCCACCGCGCCTTCAATAGTTGTCACTTCTGCTGTTTTAGGCTTTTTCGGGTATTTGCTAAAAAACAGGTGACGTCATGGAAAAAACTGTGCTATAAGGAATAAACACCGGCTTAAAAAGACAGGCTTGCAGTTAAAGGATTTTATTATGGTTCGTGTCACAGAACTCGAGTTTTCGGATTTTTATTATACTCCTGAACATATTGCTTATATTCCCGATAAACGCGTGCACGGGGCTTTAATCGTAGTCGAGCCTGAAGATATTGCCGATTATGTTAAGGCGCTGGAAGAAAACCATATCGGTAATCGCAGCTATTCTATGGTTTATGACAGCGTCGTCTTTCGTATTGAGCGGGTAGATACGCTTACCGGACCTTTTTATTCCGCAAGAAGAATGCCACGCAGAGTGCCGGATATTTCGCGCCTCGGTATTCCCGAGGGTATTACTAAACACTTGTTATCATTGGTAAATGCCGGCGGGCTTATCTTGTGGGGCGGTGCGACCGGACAGGGCAAAACTACTTCCATATCCTGCCTTTTAAAAAAGTTTTTGGAAACGAACGGCGGCTTCGCATACACGATTGAAGATCCTCCCGAAATGCCGCTTGACGGTGTATATCAGGCGGTAAACGGCGGGCTGGGGTTGTGCAAGCAAACCGAAACCATCAGCGATGAGGATTGGGGCGAGCAGCTTAAATCCGCGCTTCGTTCGCGTCCCAGGTATATTTTCGTCGGCGAAATCAGAACGCCCGAGACAGCTTCGCAGGTCTTGCGCGCGGCTTCGTCGGGGCATTTGGTGCTGTCAACCATTCATGCTAACTCGGTCGAGGATGCTCTTAACTCTGTGATAAAATACGCAACCGCAGCGGGCTTGAATGAGTCTTTGGCGGCGGATTTGTTGTCACGCGGAGTGCTTGCTTGCTTGCATCAGCGGCTTGCAAACGGTATGAATGCGCGTCCCGAAGTTTCCTTTGTCTTTGCAAATCCTGACTCGCAACAGTCCGACCAAACTCGCGTCATAATTCGTTCGGGTCAGATAGTTCTGGGCACCGTCATGGAAGCGCAAACGGCGAAGATGTTCCAGAATAAGCCTTTGTTCCGCACCTTCTAAAAAAATCCAAATAAAGCATCGTCAAATTAGCACTATTACGAGTCTCGCAAAATCCACGTACTTCTGTGTACGTTAGGATTTCGCTCGCTCGTTAAAGGTTAAAGAAAAGCTGTAACCCTTAATCCGTAAACCGCAATCCTCTTTCCTATTTTACCTTGTCGATAAGGATTACTTCAAAGACTTTGCCTTTAATGCCGTCGGTGGAGTCGATAATCTTTTCTACCTTTGCCCGCTCGTCGGCACTGGTGGTTGAGCCCAAGACATAAGCTATTCGATCGTAAACTTTAATCTTGTAATTGGCAGACGTTACGCCCTTTGTTCCAACCAGTTTCGCCCAGAGCTTTTGGGTGTAGTAAGAATCCTCAACCGAATCAATAATGTTACCTTGCGGACGCAGCGAAAGGTGATTGTAGATTTTGGTAACATGCGGGTCTTTGCGAATAACGGCGAGCGCCGAGTCGATTTCTTTTTCACTGTCCACATAGCCAAAGGTCAGCGCGCGCCCGTCAGCTACCAGCACTCCGACATCAATCGGTAGAGAAACATCTTTTTGCAGCATATCACCTTTGAGCGCGACTTCGGATTTTGTGTCTCTCACAGAGCCGGAAAAATCGCGATCCTCGGTGACAAAACCTACCACACCCGCACATGCCGAAAGAGTGAAGGTCGCCGCTAAGACCGGAAGCAACATTTTGTTTTTCATAGTTTATTTCTCCTTTTAAAGTTGGGAATGTTCATCGGTTATAATTACATAAGATATGATTTTTCTAAGTCCTGCAACTTTTTTAATTTCATTAATGGCTCGTTGCACTTCATCTTTGCTTGCGGAAAGCCCGATAACATAAGCGATTTTATCAAATACCGCAGTTTTGTAATTCGCCGAAGTCAGGTCTTCGCATAAAAGCAAGCGAGCGGCGACAAGTTTCGCCAGCACCATGTCGTCACCATCTTCAAGAAGCGAATTTTTGGGAAGAAGTTCGAGGTGATTATAAACCGTTGTTATATATGGGTTTTCCCATATCTTGGCGATGACAGCGTCAATTTCATCTTGGCTTTCCAGATAGCCTGCCACAAGCGCACGGCGTTCGGAAACCAACAGCACCAGCTCTACGGGGTAAGTGTGGTAAAGCTGAAAAAGGTCGCTTTTAAGCGATATTTCTGTCCGCGAGTCCATTAAGGAATCGCCAAAAGGACGGTCCTCGGTAGCAAAGGAAATCACCGCTTTGGTCGCTTGAATCTCTGTGCAGGCGGCAAGAAAAAGTAAAATTGCCGATGCCAAAAATGCCATGTATAACCCTTTGAAAAGTTTTAGTTTTTTATGGTTTTGTAAAAAAGTGCCATGCATTTTTACCACCAATCAGGGCGCCATGCGTCTTTTTCGTGACGGAAAATACCTTTTGCCACCAAGACGGCGTCAAAGCGCACGCTAAAGTCTGCGTATTCGGGGTGAAGGGCTAAAAAGCATTCGGCGGTGCGGGTTACCCTTTGTTTGTTTTTAAGGGTTATGGCGTCGGCGCAGAGCTCTATATTCTGCCGCTTTTTTACTTCTATGAATACCAGCGTATTGTCTTTTTCGGCGATGATGTCAATTTCGCCGCAACCGGTACCTTTGTGCTTGTTGGCAGTGAAGTTGCGCGCGAGTATCTTATACCCTTGCAAGGAAAGATTTTCTACTGCCAAGTCCTCAGTTTTGTAGCCGCTGGCGCGGGATTCCTTCCCTTTTTGCGTTTTTAAAGAGGATTTTAAGGCGCTCATATAAAATTATCCTTAACTTTTCAGGGCAATGGCTTATATATAAGGCATATTTCTTAAAAGTTCTTTAAAGGGAGTTTTTATGCGGGTTAGTTTAAAAGTTTTAGTGGTGCTGGGATTGCTTTTTGTCGCTTCGTGTGAAAGTGTCACCAAGTTTAATCCCTTTTCTTTCGGTTCCGATGAAAATACTTATGACGAAAATGCGGCGAGCGCAACGGGTGTGAGTGCAGAGGCGGCGCCTTTAAAAATACAGCCGATAAAGGTTGCCATTGCTCCTGATTCCGAGCCGATAAGCCCTAAAGAAGTGACTCCCGCTACGAACCATATCAAAGCGGAAAATACGCCGCCTGCTACGGAAGCTTCTTTTACCGAAACGGCGCTGGCAACAATCAGCAAGTTTATTCCCAAAACCACTTCGGGACAGGTGAAGGCGGGGGTGCTTTTGCCTTTATCGGGCAAGTCGAAAAGTGTGGGCGAGGCTTTGCAAACCGCGGCGATGATGGCGCTTGCCGATGGGCATAATAAAGATGTCGTTTTGCAATTTTATGATACTCGCGGCACGGGTGAAGGGGCGGCCGAGGCGACGAAAAAGGCTTTGGCAGAAGGAGTGGATGTTGTCCTTGGTCCTTTGTTCTCGTCCGAGGCAAAAGAAGTCGCGGATACCTTAGGGTGGAACGATATCAATGTTATCGGCTTTTCATCAGATCCCAGCGTCTTGAGCGAGAAGGTGTTTTCCGTTGCACCGCTGGTCGCACAGCAGGTAGAGGAAATTGTCGGTTTTGCTTGTTCTCAAGGATATAAGAAGTTCGCCGTCTTGGCGCAGAATAATGAAATGGGAGAGGATGCTCTTGCCGCCGCTAATAAGGCCGCTTCGTCCGAAACTTGCGGCGGTGAAGTGACCGGCGTGGGCTTCTATGATCCCGAAACAACCGACTTTTCCATGGCAATAAAGGAGATCCTGCCCGAGGCGCTTTTGGCAAAGCTGGAGCGCGAGAACTTGCGAGATCAGGGCTATGAAGTGCTGGAAGAACCCTTATATGATTCCGAAGGCAACCTTATCGATGAGGATAATATCACGTTCGATTTTGATGCTGTGCTGTTGGTGGACGAGGGAACAAGGCTCAGGTCGTTGGGTGCGCTTTTGGAATACTATGACATAAATCCTAAAGAAATCAAAGTGTTGGGCGTGTCAATGATGGACGATAGTAGTGTGAAGCGTGAGGCGTCTTTAATCGGGGCTTGGTATTCTGTCGTGCCTAAGGAAGGGTTTGATAAGTTCGCAGTGAAGTATAAGAACCTTATCGGTGCAAAGAAAAATCCGCCGCGGATTGCATCGCTTGCTTATGATGCCGTGGCGCTTACCGTGTTTTTAGCGGGCGGTGACGGAATAAGCTCTTATACCCTTACGAATCCTTCGGGATTTAAGGGCGTCAGCGGGGTTTTCCGTTTGCTCCCCGACGGTAGAGCAGAGCGGGCGTTGGCGATAATGGAAGTTACTAAATCCGGTAAAAATAAGGTTCTACGTCATGCGCGCGAGTCCTTTGTCGAACCGGCAAAAGAATAGGTTAAGGCTAAAACATTAAGTTATAAACTTTTTATTGACAAAAAAAAAGCGCAGAGTGCTATATTTCCGCTATGTTTGTCGTTTTTTATGAAGAGGGAAATTGTGAGTAGGAAAAGTTTTGGTGCTATTGGTGCCGGAGTTGTCGGTTTAAGCGGGGTTATCGGTTCTTTCGGATTCGGGTGGAGCTTTTTACAACAAGCGGGTCTTTCGGTTCCTGTCATGTTTGTTTTTGGGACGTTGATTACTGCGGCTCCGTTTCTTTATCTTATCTCACGTCAGCACGAGTAAAAATTAGGGTTAAACCTTAAACAGCTCTTTTACGAATTGTGTTTGGGGTTGGTGAGGAAGGCGACAATTTCTTCCCTTACCTTAGAGGCTTCGTCCAAATTAATCTGGCAAGTGCCTGCCGCTTTATGTCCTCCGCCACCGTATTTCAGCATAAGTGCGCCGATGTTTACATTGTTAGTCTTGTTGAAAATGGACTTGCCCACGGCGAAAACCACACGGCTGCCGTTAATGCGCCACATCGCATGCATGGAAACATTTATCTCAGGGTAAAGGGCATAAATCATAAAGCGGTTGCCGGGGTAGATAACCGGCTCGTTCAAAAGGTTAATAAAGGCAAGATTCTTGCGCACTTCGGTTACTTTTTTAAGCTGGGCTTTGAACTTATCCTGCATGGCAAAGTATAAATCCACGCGCTCCTTTACATCGGGGAGGGCAAGGATTTCTTCGGGTTTTAATTTGCGGCAATGGTCAACCAAATCCATCATTAATTGATAGTTCGATATCTTGAAATCTTGGAAACGTCCGAGCCCCGTGCGTGCATCCATGATAAAGCTGAGCAGGGTCCAACCTTTGGGATTAAGTATGTCATCCATGGTGTAGTTAGCCGAGTCCGCTTTATCCACGGCGGCCATCATATCCTCGGGAATATTAGGGAAGCCCGCCTTGCCACCGAAAGAGTCCCATACCACGCGTGCTGCCGAAGGGGCTGTCGGGTTCAGCATATAGTTGCTTTTAAGTCCTACGCGCGAGAGTTCGCTTATGTGGTGGTCAAAGGAATAGTGCGCCTGCTCGGCATAGGGAAGGTTGGTGGTTATGTCGTTCTTGGTAACTTCGATAACACCGTCTTGCACGTCTTTGGGGTGCACGAACTTGACACTGTCGATAAGATCCAGCTCTCTTAACAAAATGGCGCTGACAAGACCGTCAAAATCGCTTCTGGTTATTAAACGATATTTATCTTCAGCCATGGAAATCTCCTTAAAACTTAAGCGTCTTTGTTTATCGCGGCGATGATTTCTTCCTTTACTTTAGCCGCTTCCGCTACGGGAATTTGGCAAGTGCCTGCCGCCTTATGTCCGCCACCACCGTATTTTAACATTAAATCGCCTATGTTGGTTTTGGATGTGGGGTTAAGGATGGATTTGCCGAGCGCATAAACGATGACTTGTTTGTCCTTGCCCCACATCACATACATGGATACTTGTGCTTCGGGGTAAAGGGCATAAATCATAAAGCGGTTGCCGGCATACATGGTCGTTTCTTCCAAGAAATTAACCTCGACCAAGTTACCGTGCACGGTCGAGCAGCGCTTTAATTGGTTTATGAAAGGAAGATAGTGCTCCATGTAAAGCTCTATCCTTTCGCGGACGTCGGGGTCGCACAAAACTTCCTCGGCGCTTTTGGTGCGGCAAAGCGATATCAGCTTTATCATCAATTGGTAGTTGGAGATTTGGAACTTGTGGTGATAGCCGAGCCCCGTGCGCGAATCCATAATAAAGCTGAGCAAGGTCCAGCCGACGGGGTTCAAAATATCCTCGCGGTCGAACTTTGCCGAATCCGCCTTATCGACGGCAGTAAGTAAATCTTCCGGGATGTCAGGGAACTTTTCCTTGCCGCCGAAGTAGTTGTAAACAACGCGCGCTGCCGAGGGCATATCGGGGTCGATAATCTGATTGGCATGCTCGCCCGTCCTTTTCGTTTCGCTATAGTGGTGGTCAAAGCACATGTAAACTCCGGGGACATAGGGCAAGTTGGTCGTGATGTCCCTGTCAGTGACGGCGATTTTCCCGTCTTGCATATCCTTGGGATGGACGAATAAAATGTCGTCTATCATATCCAATTCTTTAAGCAAAACCGCGCTGACAAGACCATCAAAATCGCTTCTGGTTATTAGTCTGTATTTTGTATCTGCCATGAAAAAACCTTATTTTGTAAGCCAGCTTAAGTTATTTTATAGTATTTAAAGTAATTTTCCAGTATTGTGAATAGAATCTTATAACATTTTAGGCGGGATTATGAAAAGAAGTTTATTTTTATGTGTTATTTTTGGGGCGGGGGCGTTCTTAAGTGCGTGCGGCGCGTTTGCTCCTTATGTTGATGCGCGCAGAGAAGCGGGGACGCTGGCGACGGTTGGCAGATCTACGCCGAAAAAGGTCTCTATTTGCTATAATTCCTCGGCGACAACTCCCGAAGAGGTTTTGAAACTTGCCGAGTCCGAGTGTGCCAAGACGGGCAAGAAGCCCAAGTTTTTAGGGCAAAATTACTGGGATTGCTCGCTATTCGTGCCGACGCGGATCGAGTATAAGTGCGAGTAGGGGTTTTGCTGCCCCTGGTGCCGACGAGTGGACTTGAACCACCGACCTACTGATTACGAATCAGTTGCTCTACCAACTGAGCTACGTCGGCATAAGTGAAAGGTGTTGATACTATTTTTATGCGCAATTGGCAAGAAAATTAAAAAGCCCTCGCTCTTTTTGTTAAAAGGACGAGGGTTTTTTAGAAGGAGGGTTAGGAGGTTATTCTTCAATCGAGGCAAGGTCAGCTTCGCCCGAGCTTTCCAAATCTTCCGCCATATCGGTGTCCGCATTATCCTTTGCCGCAGAGCCAATCATGGTTTTGGAAATATCCTTGGCATGAGCGCGGATTGCAGCTTCCAATTCAGCAGCAATTTTGGGATTGTCCTTTAAGTAGCGCTTGGCATTTTCGCGTCCCTGTCCGATTTTTTCGCCTTTATACGCAAACCACGCACCGGATTTTTCCACTATTCCCGCTTTGACACCAAGGTCAACAAGCTCGCCCGTTTTCGATACGCCTTCGCCATACATAATGTCAAAGTCAACGGTTTTGAACGGAGGGGAAACTTTGTTCTTTACCACCTTTACGCGAGTTTGGTTGCCGATAGTTTCTTCGCGATCTTTAATCGAGCCGATGCGGCGAATGTCAAGACGAACCGAAGCATAAAACTTAAGCGCATTGCCACCCGTCGTCGTTTCCGGAGAACCAAACATCACGCCGATTTTCATACGAATCTGATTGATAAAAATCATCAAGGTGTTGGAGTGCGCGACCGACGCCGTTAATTTGCGCAGGGCTTGGCTCATAAGGCGGGCTTGAAGGCCGACATGAGAGTCGCCCATTTCCCCTTCCAATTCGGCTTTCGGAACCAAGGCGGCGACCGAGTCAACTACCAACACATCAATCGCTCCCGAGCGCACTAAAGTGTCGGCAATTTCCAAAGCCTGCTCTCCCGTGTCGGGTTGCGATATAAGCAAATCGCCGATGTTAACACCGAGCTTGCCGGCATACGAAGGATCAAGTGCGTGCTCGGCATCAATGTAGGCGCATGAACCGCCTTGTTTTTGTGCTTCGGCGACAACCTGTAAAGCCATGGTGGTTTTGCCCGAGCTTTCGGGGCCGTAAATCTCAACAATGCGCCCTTTGGGAAGGCCGCCGATACCAAGCGCCAAATCCAGCCCGAGCGAGCCGGTCGATATTGCAGGGACTTCAACCGCGTTGTCCGAATCACCAAGGCGCATAATCGAGCCTTTACCAAAAGAACGCTCAATCTGAGAGAGCGCAGCGTCAAGTGCTTTTCCTTTATCCATTTCCTTTTCCACCAATTTCAAAACGGTTGCTGACATTTGATTTCTCCTTATCTCACAAAACGGTTGTCACTTCAATAAGGACTTTTGTATCTTGTTTGTTCTCATAAAACAAGAACTTTTTGCGAAAATAAGGAGAAAAACGAGAACAAATGTTGTAACCATTTGTTTTTAAATAAATATTAGGATAAAACCTCTTTTACTTTCTTGACGATTTGGTCAAGGTTAAAGGGCTTCCCCAAGAAATCGATTTCCTCGTTGTCGGCAAGCGCACCTTTGGCGATGTCCTCTGAAAAGCCGCTCATAATGATGATTTTGATAGGCGGAATAAGAGCCTTTACTTCCTTTGCCAGTGTGGCGCCGTCCATGCCGGGCATGGTCATATCCGTAAGCAGCAGGTCAAAATTTCTATTCTCGCGCGCCGCTTTTAAGGCGGATTCGCCGCTTTCGCAAGCGGTTACGGCAAAGCCTTTGTTCTTAAGCGCGCGGGCGGCAAAAAGACGGACGGCGGATTCATCTTCGGCAAGTAAAATCCGCGTGCCTTTTAAATCTTTGCCGGAGCTTACGGGAGGCATGTTGGCCGAAATGGTGACTTGCTTCGGGGCTTCGGCAGGCTTCGGCGCAGGTTCATCCTTTGGCTTTTGGAAGCGGGGAAGAAGGACTTTGAAAGTCGTGCCGACGCCGATTTTACTTTCAACCGAGATAAAGCCATCGGTTTGGCGGATAATGCCGTAAACGGTGGCAAGCCCAAGTCCCGTGCCTTCGCCTTTGTCGGCTTTGGTCGAGAAGAAAGGCTCGAATATGCGCTTTAGGTTTTCTTTGGGTATGCCGCAGCCGGTGTCGCTGAATTCAAACATCACAAAGTCGCCCGCAGGGATTACTTCCGAGTCGTTTTGTTGCGGTTCGGTAAAGGTGCATGGGGAGATGTTGATGGTGATAGTGCCCTTGTCCCCCATGGCATGGCAGGCGTTCACCGCAAGGTTCATAAAGACTTGCTCAAACTGACCTTTATCAATGCGGATGTAGCCGAGGTCGCGGGCGTAATCCACTTTTACCTCAAAGCGAGCGCCGATGAGCTGGCGCACCATATCCACAATGTCGGCAAAGGCTTCCGAGGTATCTATAATCTTCGGAGTCAAGGATTGCTTGCGCGAGAAGGCCAACAATTGGCGGACAAGGTTTGCCGCTCTGGCCGCGTTTTGCTGGATTTGCATGATATCGGTGAAAGAAGGATCTCCGACATTGTGTCTTGCCAAAAGGAAGTCGCAAAAGCCTAAAATGCCAGTCAAAATGTTGTTAAAGTCGTGGGCAATGCCGCCTGCTAATTGTCCCATCGCCTGCATCTTTTGGGCTTGCTCAAATTGTAGTTCCAAGTTTTTCCACTCGGTAGTGTCAAAGAAGTGAAAAATCAGGCCGGAGATATATTCGGTTTCAAGTTCCGAGTCGGAGTCGGGAGCAAGCGATTTCATCGGGCGAATGAAAATGGCAAAAATGCGGTCGGATGAGGGCGAGTCGCCTTCGACCTTAACCTCACATCTGGCGCCCGGGGCAGTGCCTTGCAGCACCTTTGTCATTTTGTCTTGAAGCTCAGAGCAACCTTCTTCGCCAAGGGTCTTAAAAATAGTTGCGCCGACGATGTCGGACTTTTTGCGTCCCAGCATTTTTACCAGTGCGGGATTTATTTCCGAGATGGTGCCGTCTTTATCCGCAAGCGCAATGCCGAAAGGTGTGTCGCCGAAAAGCAAAGCGACTTGGCGCTTGGTTTGTTCCAGCTCGCCTTCAAGTTCGCGTGCCGAGGTGACATTACGGATTACCGCCGCGCGGATGATGCTTGCGCCGTCTTCAATGCTTAGAAATTGCCGAAAATGAGCTTTAAAAAAAGAGCCTTTTGCCGTCTTGAAAGTGACATCGCCTTGCCAATCGGTCAGTGGGTCGGGCTTGTTATTGCCGACGATAAAGTCCGCGATGTTAAGTCCCACTATCATCGTGCTTGATATGTCCAACCATTTGCAAAACGTGCCGCCCGCAACCAAGATATTACCCTTGGCGTCGGTGGCGAAAAGGCCTATCGGGATATTATCCAAAAAGGCGGAAAGTTCCCTGCGTTCCTTTTGCAAAAAAGCGTTTATTTGAGTTTTGGCAGTGATATCTTTAGCAGTGGCAAGCCATAAGGGTCGACCTTTTATCTTGCGTATTTCAACGAAAAAGCGCTTATCTCCTTTTGCTCCAAACGTGAGTGCCGCGCTCGTGTCCAGCCCTAAAGAAAGGCTTTGAGAAAGTTTGGCAAAGCCTTCTTTGGTGGCAGAGTCGGTGGGGCAAAGTTCGCTTGCGATTTTAGCGAAAACTTCGCCTTTGCCAAAAAACTCTCCGCCTAAAATGTTATAGGAAATTATTTGCCCGCGGTCGGAGCAAAGCACCTTTGGAAAGCGGGGATCTTCCAGCAGCATAGTGTTTTCTATGGCGGCGATTTTGTCTTTTTTATCCTTTGCCAAGGGAAGGAGCGAAATGAGAGAAGCAGCGGCAAAACCCGCAGCCAATGCGGGGCTTATGAACGCCGAAGCACCCGCAAGCGCGGTTAAAGACGCAGGGGCTATATAATTTATTTTGCTCATGGATGTCAGATTAACTTGCCGAGGTTAAAATGTTAAGAGGGAATAAGGTAATGAGGAATGAAAGGGCTTCTATTGATACCTTAAGGCTTCGATGGGGTCTAAGTGCATGGCTTTATAGGCGGGAAGGACGCCTGATAAAATGCCTACGACAATCGCAACCGCGCCTGCCAGCACCAATGTCCACATTGATATCGGAACTTCATAGCCCAAGATACTGCCCGCTATTTGCGATATGGCAATGCCCAGTGCCAAACCTATGGCGCTGCCCATAAAGGAAATCATTACGGACTCGGTTAAAAATTGTAACATTATCCAACGGTTCGCTGCGCCTAAAGCCTTTCTTATACCTATTTCACGGGTTCTTTCAGTCACGGATACCAGCATCATATTCATAATGCCGATACTGCCTACCACAAGCGAAATGGATGCAATCGAAGCAAGTAAAATCGAAAGCACAAGGCCTACGGTTTTTACCGTTTCAACCATCGCCGTCATGTTCCTTATTTCAAAGTCATCTTCTCCGCCCGTTTTGATATTATGGCGCGAGCGCATAAGCATTTTTATGCGGTTAATTGCCGCATCCATATCCTCGTCGTCGGATATTTTTATAAAGCCGAAGTTCACGCGGTTCGGTATGCGAGAGCCTTGTATGCGTTGGCGCAAAGTCGTGTAAGGTATGATGATAATGTCGTCCTGATCATTTCCCATTAAATCTTGCCCTTTGCTCTTTAAGACGCCTACTACTTTTAAAGGCACATTTTTAATGCGGATAATTTGTCCGACGGGGTCGTTAAAACCGAAAAGTTCGTTCGCTACGGTTGCTCCTATAAGGACATAGGGGGCGGCGGATTTCACATCTTTGCTCGTGAAGGGTTCACCCTTTTCCACTTCCCATTTGTTCACGACTAAAAGGTCGGTGGTAGAGCCTCTTAGCGCGGCGGTCCAATTGTTCGCGCCATATACCGCTTGCGCCGTGGCAAAGACCATGGGGGCGGCAGCTTCAATGCCTTTTAATTCGCGGACGGCGTCAACATCTTGAGAAGTTATGCTGGGACGCTGTCCGCTTTTTATCCCCGAAGTCACTACAAAGGAAGGATGAAGCATGACCAACTGTCCGCCCATAGAAGCGAAGCTGTTATTGATTACCAGCGTTACGGTTTGTCCCGCCGCAACCATTAAAACCACTGCACCTACGCCGATAATGATTCCGAGAGTGGTCAGGAAACTTCTTAATTTATGGGAAGATATGGATACCCAAGCTTCTTTGATTATTAGCCACAGCATTTAAATAGTCCTTGTTTCACTGATAGCACGGCACTTTCTTGGAATTTTGTTTTTTCGGAAATCATAATCATTTGGAAAGCCCCTTATAATTTTTGACAAGGCCATCATATTCTTTCCTGCCGTCGGTAATGCGAATGAGGCGGGTGGCATAGCTTGCGACATCGGGTTCGTGCGTTACCAAAACAATCGTTTTTCCCGCTTTGTTTAGGTCGGTGAAAAGCTCCATAATCTCGTCCGAAGTGGTGCTGTCAAGGTTGCCCGTGGGTTCGTCCGCAAGTATCATCGTGGGCTCGGTCGCAAGCGCTCTGGCTATCGCCACGCGTTGCTGCATGCCGCCGGAAAGTTGGCTCGGGATACGGTCTTGATTACCGGAAAGCTTCATCATGGATATGTATTTAAGCGCGATTTCGCGGCGGGTTTTGTCGCTTAAACCGCGGTAAATAAGCGGCAAAGAAACATTGTCCGCTATGGTTCTGCGCATCAATAAATTAAAGTTTTGGAATACGAAGCCTATGGACTTGTTCCTTACTTCGGCAAGCTGGTTATCCGAAAGGTGCGATACTTCGCGTCCGGCTAAAATGTAAGAGCCTACGGTGGGACGATCAAGGCAGCCCAAGATGTTCATAAGGGTGGATTTGCCTGAGCCGGAAGGACCCATAATCGCCACAAACTCGCCCTCTGTGACGGTGAAGTTTATGTCCTTTAACACCTCTTGGCTAAGCCCGCCTTCCATAAAGTAGGTCTTGCCGATGTGCTTTAATTCTATGACAGGCTCTTTGCTCAAAGTTGTTTACCCTTACCTAATCTTACACCTACATCATGGGAGGTCTTTTAGAGTTGGAAGATGGCTTTTTCTTACCCGATGCGACATACTCCGAAATGATTTCTTCGCCTTCTTCCAAACCGCCAAGCACTTCGGTCGTGCTGTCGTCGGAAAGACCCGTGACTATGACTTTCGGCACAATCCTCTCGCCTTGAAGCTCGTAAACGACCGCTTCATCGTATTTAAGATTCTTTGGCACATCGCCCTCGATAAGGTGCCTTAATTCCAAAGGCAATTTAAATTGCAAGGCGCTTTTCGGGATGATTAAAACACCATCCTTTTTATCAACGCTGATATTCACAAAAGCCGTCATGCCGGGCAGGAGTTTTTTGTCATCATTGTCAATCGTGATGATTACCGTATAAACCACGACATTGCTTTCCGTTGCGGGGTTAAGACGGATTTGCCCTATCGTTCCTTTGAAAGTTTCGGAAGGGTAAGCGTCAACCGTAAAGGTTATCGGCATGCCGCTTTTTATCATGCCGATATCGGCTTCGGAAACGCTGGTTTCTATTTGCATTTTCGTTAAGTCCTCGGCGATTTTAAACAGTGTGGGAGTCGAAAAACTGGCAGCTACGGTTTGCCCGACTTCAACCTCTTTGGCGATGATAGTGCCATGAACGGGCGAGGTGATTTTGGCATAACCTAAGTTCCTTTTTGCTTTGTTATAAGAGGCAAGCGCCGAGTCGTATGCACTTTGCGCCGTAGCCGTCGCGACTTCGTATTCTTCAAGTTCGGTTTGTGAGATATAACCTTCTTTATGCAATTCTTTGTTGCGGTCATAGTTAAGTTTAGCAACGCGCAGTTTCGCTTTTGCCGTTTCGAGGCTTGACTTGGTTTGTTTTACTTCTTCGTCCAGCAAATAGGTGTCAAGCGTGGCGATAAGTTGGCCTTCTTTTACTTCGTCGTTATAATCCACAAAAATTTTTTCGATAATGCCGGAAACTTGCGTGCCGACATCGACAATGTTTCTTGGATTAATTGTGCCGGATGATGATATTTCTTTATGTACCGAGCCTCTTTCGACCGTCACCATTTCCAGCTTGCTTGCTATGTTGTCGGCTTTGGGCTTGAAGTAAAAGTAGTAAGAGGCAACTGCGCCTGCAATTAGCAAAAGTAAAATTATGACTATTTTTTTCATGGTAATTTTTCTTTCCTTTATTCCTATATCTCCACCTTGCCGATAGCTCGCAAAAGGTCGTTTTTGGCAAGCAATAAATCATAAAGCGATGAGCTTTTTTCTCTGCGGGCTTCCGCTAAGGCGGATTGAGCGTTTAAAAGTTCCAAAATGTTGCCTTTGCCGGCTTTGTATGCGCCGTCTGCAACTTTGAAACTTTCGCTTGCCGAGATGAAAAGCTTTTGCGAAATGTCGTAATTTTTAATCGAGGTTATATAATCTTGATACTTGTTCCAAACATCTTGGCGGATAGTGCTTTCCAAGGAGGCGAGCTTGTCTTTTTGCGCTTGGTAATCATAGCGTTTGGCAATTGTGTTATAGGTATTAGCAAAGCCCGTGAAAAGCGGGACGGAAATGCCGAGTCCGATGGAGCCGGAATAACTTTGTCCACGGCCTCCGCTTAAATTATCAGTAGCTGAAGCGGTGCTTGAAAAAGATATGGATGGGTAGTTCGCCGCTTCGGCTTTGTCTATGGCAAGTTTTGCCGAGGCGGTTGCCGCTTCGCTTGCCTTTATATCAGCGCGGCGAGCAAGAGCTTCGTTTATAAGCTCCTTTGGGTCGCCTTCGAATTTGCCGTCCTCGACTGATAAAGTTACTTCTGCCAAATCAAGCTCGGTTGCGGCGGAAAGATTTAAAAGCTCTGCCAGTTTGCCGCGCGCTTTTGTCAGAGCTGCTTCGCTTTCGGCTACGGCGTATTGACTTTGCCCGAACGAGGTTTCCGCTTGAAGCTTGTCGCTTAATTTTACAAGCCCCAATTCATACTTTTTAAGCGCAATCTGATAGGACTTTAGATAGGTTTCTTCATTGGTCTTGGCAACCGTTAAAGCTTCACGCGCGGAAAGCAAAGAATAGTATGCCGAGATAACATTAAAAACCGTGTCTTGCAGAGTTTGGTTTTTGGTGAAGTTCGCTTGCTCAAGCATCTTTTGCGCAATATCCCTGTCCGCTTCGCGCGAGCCAAAATCATATACCAGCCACGAAAGGGTGAGGCTTGCGCCCATAGAAGAAGAATTTTGCCAGCCGTCATCGTCGGCAGAGTTGTTTTTGTTCCTTGCACCCTTGATGTTGGCGGAAGCGTCAAGGCTCGGAAGGTAAGAGGAAAGCGCTTTGCCATACGAAGCGGCAGCGGATTTTGCCTGCATGTAACTTGTGGCAAGTGTGGGATTATTGCAAATCGCAATATTAAGTAAGTCGCTTAGGGAAAGCGCCTTGTTATCAATATCGGGATTAAGGCAATCGGCAGGAGTCGCCTTCGTGCCGAGAACGGAAAAAGGATCGGAAAGATCTTCTGCCTTAACAGTGGCGGCGAATAAAATTACGCCCGAAAACAGTGCGTAAACAAGCGGATTTAGAATAATTCCTGTCCTTCTTCTTCCCATTCGATGCCCCTGATTACCCATTCGCTGATGCGTTCAATGGTTTCGTCGTCGATGCCTAATTTATTGCCGACTTTGGAAAGAAAAATAACTTCGTTGTCGGATAGATTGCCATCCGCATAACCCAAGAAGAAAAGCTCGCGAAGGAGTTCCTTTTTCGTCTTTTCGGTCGTTATATTCGGAAGCAAAGCCAAAATAGCATCTTCGTCGCGTTCCTTCTTGGCTACATCAAGTTCATCTTTTGAAGCTTTAAAATCTTCGGCGATTTCGTCAATGAAAATAATCTCGTCCTGAGTTACTCCATCAAGTTTGGCGGCAAAGTTAAGAGTGGCAAGAAAAGTTGCTTTTTCCCTTGATTCGCTGGTCTTTAATCTGTCCATAACATTCCCCTTTTCATCAAAAATTGTAAGAGGATTATAAAAGGCTTCGCTTCTTATGCCAAGCTAAAACTAAAATAAAATATGCACTGTGCCGGAAGAGGTTTTAAACATGGTTTTTACCCCCGCTTTTTTAAGGACTTCTTCGTCTATAATCGCGGTGTTTTTTACTTTTATTTTGAACTTGTTTGAGGCTTCTTCGGTGACGCCGTCGATGTTTACGGCTCCGCCCAAAGCGTCTTTTATGTTCTCGGGAAGCATGGGTTCGGGAAGGATGTAATCGTCGTCAGTGATGTTTTTAATGCCGTCCTTTTTTGAAGTCATATGAAGATATTCTTCCATGTTTGATTTAAGATTTTCCGAAAGCGGACCGAAAACGGCTTGGATATTATTTCCGATTTCCATTACGCCCGAAGCGCCAAGCTCTTTTAGTCGCGTCTTGTTTACCTTCCCTACGTCGTTTACTTCCAAGCGCAGGCGCGTGATGCAGGCGTCAAGAGTTTTAATGTTTCCTTTGCCGCCAAACGCCTTTACGAGCTGCCTTGCCGTTTCAATCTTGTCGGTAAGGGTGTTTTGCGGAGTAATCTCCTCGGTAAGCGAAACAAGCACATCTTCGCGGCCAACAGTCTTTAAGTTCATGAGTTTTATCAGTCCCGTGAATATGCCGAAATACAAAACAGCGTAAAGAGGTCCGAATATGAATACCAGCCAAGGTCTGGTGTCTATCGCGTAGTAAAGGATAAAATCAATCGTGCCTTGAGAGAAAGTGTAACCTATGTGTGCGCCGGCAAAGTTCATAAGCGCGAACGCCGTGCCAGTTAGCACTGCATGGACGAAATACAAAAACGGAGCTGCAAATAAAAAGGCGAACTCCAGTGGCTCGGTTATACCTGTTAAAAATGCCGTAAGAGCGGCGGATACCATAATACCTCCTACTCTTATTTTGTTTTCGGGTTTGGCGCAAAGGTAAATAGCATAGGCAGCGGCGGGAAGCCCGAACATCTTTATCAAGAAACCTCCGGATAAAATACCTGCGGTCGGGTCGCCTGCGAAAAAGCGGTTAATGTCGCCGTTTACGATTTTGCCTGCCTCGGTCGTAAATTCTCCTATTTCAAAGAAGAAGGGTGCGTTCCAAATGTGGTGCAAGCCAAAGGGCAAAAGCAGACGCTCGACAAAGCCGTAAATCGCACCCGCCAAAGTCGGATTCGAGTATGCCGCCCAGTGCGAAAACCAATCTATTTTTTCTTGAATCGGTGGCCAAATGAAACTCAGTACTATACCTATGCCGATGGCGGCAAAGCAGGTGACAATGGGCACGAATCTTTTGCCTGCAAAGAAGCCTAAGTAAGAAGGAAGGTTTATGCGGTAGTATTTGTTAAACATAATACTGGCAATAACACCTATGAAAAGTCCGCCGAATACGCCTGTATCAATCGTCTTTATGTTGTCAACCTGACTGATGATTTTTTGAGCGAAAGTTAAATCATAGCCGAGCCACTTTGCCATGAAGCCAAGTTCGAAAGTGCCGGGGGCGGTTTCGGTTAACCATAAAATGTCTGCCATCGCACCCATGGTCGCGAGCATTACCAAATAGCCGCAAACTGCCGCCAGCGCCGAAGCGCCGTCATTGTTTGATAAACCCAATGCCGTGCCGATAGCAAAAATCAGCGGCATATTTTCAAAAATAACACTGCCCGATAAGCGCATAACATTCGGAATTAAGGGTGGAAGCCAAGAAATATCCGCGTTTAAAAGCCCCGTGCCTACGCCGAGTAAGATGCCTGCAACCGGCAAAACAGCGACCGGCAGCATCAGAGCTTTACCTATTTTTTGCAAAAAGGAAAAGGCGGATTTGAAAAGCTTAAAGTTCATTTCTTAACTCCTGTTTCTTGGGATTGCAAAAGGGTGTGAACAGCGGTGGCAGAAGGAAGTTCCAAAGCGTTATTTGCCAGTTGTTCGCACTTTTTTATATCCAGTTTGCGTACCAGTTCTTTGATAATCGGAATGGACGGCGGAGCCATGGAAAGCTCGTCAACGCCAAGCCCTAAAAGCAAAGGGACGGCTTCGGAAGAACCTGCCATATCGCCGCAAACGCCGACGAACTTTTTATGCTTGTGCGCGCCCGCAACGGTCATTTTTATCAGGCGCAAAACGGCGGGGTGAAGTCCATCGGCAATCTTATTTAAATCGGTATTGCCACGGTCCATCGCCAGCGTGTATTGCGTTAAATCGTTCGTGCCGATAGAGAAAAAGTCCGCCTCGGCGGCAAGGCTCTCGGCGATTAAAGCAGCGCTCGGAACTTCTATCATCACACCGATTTTGACCTTTGGCATGAATAGTTTTTTCTGCTCGTCAAGGACGATTTGCTTCGCTTCAATCAGCTCTTTAAAGCGGCTTATCATCGGGAACATTATGTGGATGTCCGAGTATTTTGCCGCCGCTAAAATCGCGCGGATTTGCGTGCGAAAAATATCTTGATGCGCAAGGGTAAGGCGAATGCCTCGCATGCCTAAAAACGGGTTAGCTTCCGTGGGCATGTTAAGGTAGGAAAGAGGTTTGTCGCCGCCTATGTCAAGAGTCCTTATAATCAGCTTTTTATCTTTGCCCAAAAGCTTTGCAATTTTGATGTAAGTGTCGGCTTGTTCTTCTTCCGAGGGAGCGGTAGTGCGGTCCAGGAACAAAAATTCGGAGCGCAAAAGACCTATGCCGTTTCCGCCCGCTTCAAGCACTTTTTCCACATCAAAAAGGGAGCCGACATTGCCACCTATATCAATGTTTTTTCCGTCTTTGGTGATGGCGGGAAGGGCGGCGTTTTTAAGCGCGGCGGCGTATTTTTCTTTGCTTTGTTTTTCCTCTTTCAAGGCGGTGGCGAAGTCTTTTTCGGAAAGGTTTATGTGCAGTGTACCCTTTGCGGCGTCAATGAAAGCAAGCGTACCGTCAGGGATTTCAAGTGCGCGTTTTTCTATGCCTGCAATCGCTGGAATGCCCAGGGTTTTTGCCAGTATCGCGGCGTGCGAAGTTGCCGAACCTAATACCGTTGCAATGCCTTTTATCTTTGCTTTATCCAAGGATGCGGTGGCGGACGGGGTTAATTCTTCGGCAATTAAAATCGTGTCGTCGGGACAGGAAAAAGACTTTTCTTTCGTGCCGGAAAGAAGGGTTAAAACGCGGGCGTTAATATCGCGAATATCGGCGGCTCGAGCGGACAAAATCGGGCTATCCAATTTTGCCAAATCTTCTGCTTTTGCGGTGCAAGTTTTATCCCAGGCAAAAGCTGCCGACTTGCCGCTGTTTATAAGATTAAATGCTTCGGCGGTGAGTGCGGAATCGGAAAGCAATTCAAGGTGCGCCGTAAAAATAGCTGCTTGTTTTTCGTCAGGGATTTTTGCGGCGAGTTTTTGTAAATCTTTGGCGGCCGCGGCAAGTGCTTTTTCAAGTTTTTTTACTTCGGCGGCAGGATTTTTTGCCGTTTCATCTATCGCAAAAACCGTGGGATTAAAAAGGCGGGTTTTCCCCAGCCCTTTGCCTTCGGAAGCCGGCGTGCCGACAAGGATGTCAGGGTTTGAAGAAAGCGGTGCGGAAGGAATGGATGCGGTGGTGGGAAAAGGGGCGTTTTCGGACGACTTACTTATGGCAATTTCAAGTGCGGGGACAAGCTCGAAAAGAGCTTCGGCAGCGTCGGCTCCTTTGGCTTTTAGGGTTACTAAATCGCCACACTTAATGTCTAAACCCATAATCGCGGTTACGCTTTTTGCATCGGCAACTTTACCGTTTTTTACGATTTTTACAGCGGCGGAAAACTTCTTTGCCTCGCTTGCCAAAACGGCGGCAGGGCGTGCGTGAAAGCCTGTAGGATCGGTGACTTTTATGTGCCACGATGTCAATTCTTCGTCGGTATCTAACGCGCTTTTTTCGGGCTGTTGTTTGTCTTTTTTCAAGGCGGTGATGGTCAAAATAACATCGGTGCCGACAGTTACTTTTTTGCCGATTACGGGTGTGACCCCTAAGTCTTTGTCAGAGGAAGAAACGACAATCTCGGTCAGCATACTTTTGGCGTTTTTCTCTAAAAACGAAAAGTCAAAAGCGATAAGTTCATCGCCGATTTTTACCTTTGCCCCAGGAAAGGTTTTAAGGTGAAAGCCTTTGCCTTTCAGGTTTACCGTGTCTAGTCCTATGTGCATCAAAACATCTATGCCGTCTTCGGTGCGAAGGGATAAAGCGTGGTTTGCGGAATGTATGTTTATCACTTCGCCTGCACACGGAGCTTTTAGAACGGAAGACGTAGGGGCGATGGATACGCCTTTGCCAACCATTTCTTTTGCAAAAACTTCATCGGGTATGGTTTTTAGGTCAATTGTCGTGCCGTCTAAAGGGGCGTAAAGGTCAAGTTTTGTCATCGCATAGAAATCCTTTGTTTTTTAGGAATTAAAGCAGTTTTGTCGAGAGTGGCAATATCGCAAAACGGCTAGGATTCGGGACTAATTCGCAAATTCTGTTTTCATATTAGGGATTGGTTAACAATGTTGGCTTAGTATGAAAGCAAAACTGTATAAGCAAGGATAAAAATGCACGATCTTCCGCAACTTTTTTTGGATTTGATGATTATCATGATTTATGCGGGTGCTACCACTTTGATTTTTAAGTGGTTAAAGCAGCCGCTGGTCTTGGGATATGTTATCGCGGGTATTTTCGCCGGGCCTTATTTTACTTTGCTACCGTCGGTTACCGATAACATAAACATTACTATTTGGGCGGATATCGGAGTCGTGTTTTTGTTGTTCGGCTTAGGGCTCGAATTCAGTTTTAAAAAGCTGGTCAATGTCGGAAAAGCCGCGATGATTACCGCTACGGCGAATATCCTGTTCATGCTTATCATCGGATATAATTTCGGCTTGGTGCTGGGGTGGACGACTATCGACAGCTTGTTTTTGGGCGGAATGCTGGGAATGTCCTCTACCACCATTATCATCAAGGCTTTTGATGATTTGGGTATGAAAAAGCAGCGCTTCACTACTTTGGTTTTCGGGGTTTTGGTTATTGAAGATGTGGTCGGAATCTTGCTTTTGGTGTTGCTGCCGACAGTTGCTTTATCAAAAACCGTTGACGGTTTGGAGCTGGTGAAAAGCACCGCAAAGCTGGCATTTTTCCTTGTCCTTTGGTTTATTATCGGGATTTATCTCGTCCCCTCGTTTTTCAAAAAAGTGGGAAAATATATCAATGATGAAATGCTGCTTATCGTGTCTGTTGCGCTGTGTTTCGGCATGGTGTATCTGGCGACGCAATCAGGCTTTTCGTCTGCTTTGGGAGCGTTTATTATGGGCTCTATCTTGGCGGAAACTCCCGTGGTTGAGCGGATTGAAAAAGTTGTGGCTCCCGTCAAAGATTTGTTCGGAGCGGTGTTCTTTGTATCCGTCGGAATGATGGTTAATCCCGCGATGTTTGTTGAATACATTTGGCCGATTTTATTCATAACGGTGGCGCTGGTTATCTTTGCTAAGACCGCTTGTTATTGCTTCGGATTTTTACTTTCGGGTCAGCAACTCAAGACGACTATACAAAGCGGATTTTCGCTGGCACAGGTGGGCGAGTTTGCCTTTATTATCGCGGCTCTTGGTATGAGTATAGGCGTTTTGTCCGACTATGTTTATCCTATCATTGTGGCAGTGTCCGTGCTTACCACCTTTACCACTCCGCTGATGATAAAGGCCGCTATTCCCGTCTATAATGTCATAAGCAAGGCTATGCCCTTAAAGTGGCAAGAGTACTTGGACAGGCATACTTCCTCGGATGCCGAAACAAGTCAGGAAAAAAATCTGTGGAAAGAGATTTTCAAAGAATACTTTTCGCGAATGATTTTGTTCTCGGTCGTAATCGTCGGAGTGATGTATATTTCTTTTTCATTCGCCGCGCCGTTCATAAGTATTAGCTTCCCGGGGCTGCAAGGCAAAATTATTCTGACGGTTGTTACGCTGTTGTTTATGGCGCCGTTCTTGCGTGCTTTACTCCTTGCAAAAAGCAATATGCCCGAGCTTTATTACCAGTTATGGCTTGAGAAAAAATCTAATCGCTTTCCGCTGATTTTCCTCACCTCGCTCAGGATTGTTTTGGTCGGATTCTTCGTGATGATTGCAGTTAATCATCTGTTGACGAAAGATCCTTTTGTCATTATAGCAATGGTCGCGGTGATGATGCTTTTGCTATTTAATTCGCGCTGGCTCTTTTCGCAATATATGAAAATAGAAACGCAATTCCTGGTTAACCTTAACCGTAAACAAGTCGAGTATCAAATGGACTCTATCACTTCGGGGAATGCCAGAATCACCGACGATGAAGCTTGGCTCGATTCTTCCTTGTCAGTCAAAGAGTTTACTATTGAGCGCGGGTCGGAGTTTGTCGGGAAGCTTTTGCGCGATACGGGTATGCGCGAAAATTATGCCGTAAATGTTTTACGCATCATAAGAGGCAGGCAGACTATTGATGTGCCTCGCGGCGTGGAAAAATTGCACTCGGGTGATGCGCTGTTGGTGGTGGCGACGGATAAGCAGCTGCGCCTTTTCAAAATCGCAATGAAAGGCAAGGGCGTTGTCGAGAGGACTTTGGCGGATACCGATGACAGAGTGCTTTCCCTTCGCGACTATATTCTTAATCAGGAAACTTACAGCGACAGAGGCACACCGATACTTTTGTGCTGCGCTATTCCCGTCGAGAAAAAATCGTCGCTGGCGGATAATACTATTATCGGCTCGGATATTCGCGGCAAAACAAAATGTCTTGTTGTCGGAGTGGAGCGCAAGTCGTCTTTATTCGTAAACCCCGATGTAGATTTTATCTTCAAAGTCGGCGATCTCGTCTGGATGGTCGGTGAGCAAAATCTTATCTCCAAAGAAGTATTTCGTCAGATGTTGTTGCAGACCGGTAAGGCCAGCGGCATCATCTAAAATCCATTTTATAGGGCATATACTAGCGCTATTGCGAGTTTCACAAAATCCACGTTCTGTGTACGCTGGAAAATTGCTCGTCCTTGTATCACGACCATCTGCTCCTCTAAAATGAATTTTTAGGCGAAGCCTTTGCTATTTTATTCTGTTCTTTTTAACCACATATTCGGCATCGATAATAGTAGGACCTTTGCCCATATATTTGCGCAGTTCCTTTGCCGTCCAAAAGCTGGCGGAAAAGCCTAAAGCAATTAAAAGTAAATACAAAACATAAGGCCAGAAGAATAATAAAAGTGCCGACCATATCGACCAGCCCCAAGCCGCTACCGCGCCGTAAACTCCGGCTATTGGGCCTATTATGGGAATGAAAACCAACACTACTGCTGCCAGTAAAGCGAATATCCAATGCAATCCGAAGAAGTATAAAATGCCGTCAATCGAGGCGATGATTTGCATAATTCCCACTACTACATATGAAAACAAAAACAATAAAATCATAAAAAAGCGCCAGTTCATTTTGATAAATCCTTTGGTTAGCGGTTAATTGACATATCGGAAAAACTATTACTTTTCGGGCTCTTTGGCAATGCTTACCGCTTTAAAGTTTTCCCAAGGGATGTAGCGGTCACTGTTTTCTTCTTTTAATTTGCCTATAAAGCTGTGCAAGGTGGTCATGTCTTCTTTAACTTCCTTTCTTAAATTCGCCGAAAAAGAAGCGATTTGTCCGTCTATGGTGTTAAGGGCGGTAGTGTCATAATTGTTTTGTGCGGCGATACGTTCGCTTTGCAAAAATTCCATGCGCGTGAAAAAGGTCGGATACTTTTCGAACTTGGCGTATAAGACTTGCAAAGTCTTTACCTGCAGAGCCATTTCGCTGTTTCGGAAAAAAGGAGAAAAGGCTAAAAAGTTAATGCTTTTGGCGTCGTTTCTTATGGCTTCGCTCGGTGCCGATATGGCTTTTAAGTTAACAAGCGCGGGCGACTTGCTGCTTGATTTTTGTAGCTCGCTTTCAATGTCTTCAAGGCTCAAATAAATATAGCGACTTTGCTGAAAAAGCGCGGAAAGAAAATTCTCGCGGGCGTAAAAATAGCTGACTAAAGCAACGCTGAACGACACCATAAGCCCGCTGAAAAAGCCGACATTAAGGTTGTTTAGCATTTTCATATAAAAGTTTTCGCGGTGGCGAAGGCGCGGAAAAACTATAAGCAAAACGCCGCTTATAAGCATCATTACAAACATTACATAGCAAGATATGCGATAGATTTCCACTTTGCTTTCCTTTCGTTTTTTTAGCAAAGTGTGGCGAGTTTTTGCCGATTTTGGAATATGGACTTTAGGCGGGCAGGAACGGCTGTTATCTTTTCTTTTTCTTATTTTCTTAAGCTGATTGCACGGTCAGGGCTTTTGAACTTTGCATATTCTTCGGGGTGATATTTTTGGAAAGTTTCAAACCAAGCGGCGTGAAAATCCGCAAGCGTTCCCATGCTTATCGCCTCACGTATGTCTTTCATTAAGTCCTCGTAAACTTGGATGTTGTGCCGAGTAAGCAGCATTGCTGCCAGCGGTTCGTTTTCTTTGAACAAAGCGTGAAGGTAGGCGCGCGAGTATTTTTGGCAGGTGGGGCAGAAGCAGAACTCGTCCACGGGGCGCATATCGTCCCGCATATTCCCTTTTTTAAGGTTCAAAGTGCCACCGGTTTTCAGAAAGCCCATAGCAGTTCTGCCAAAGCGCGAGGGCAGGACGCAATCAAACATATCTATGCCGTGCAAGGTGCAATCCACTATGTCCGCAGGTATGCCTACGCCCATTAAATAGCGCGGCTTTTCGGCAGGTATGCATGGCAGGGTTACATCTATGGTTTCGGTTAAAACATTAAGCCACACACCGCCCAAGGCTAATCCATCAAAGGGGATTTTGTTCATCAGCTCACAACATTTTTCGCGAAGGGACCAATCGTCGCCGCCTTGCAAAATGCCAAAAATGCCGTAACCTTTGCGATTCTTGAAAGCGGCAAAAGAGCGCTCTGCCCACCTTACCGTCAGCAGCATTGATTTTTCAATTACCTCTTTCGGCGCGGGAAGTTCCAAGCATTCGTCGAGTGCCATGGTGATGTTCGAATCGAGTGCGTGTTGTATCTCGACGGATTTTTCGGGCGTTAAGTCGTAAACTTTGCCATTGTCAAGGTGTGAGCGGAACTTTACGCCTTGTTCGCTCATGGTGCGAAGGGGGCCGAGGCTCATTATTTGAAAGCCACCCGAATCGGTCAGAATCGCCTTGTTCCAATTCATCATTTTGTGAAGCCCGCCAAGCTCTTTTACTCTGTCTATGCCGGGCTGAAGCATCAGATGATAAACATTGCCAAGGATGATTTTTGCACCTGTCGCGGCTACATCTTCGGGCTTCATTGCTTTTACCGTGCCATCCGTGCCGACAGGCATAAAAGTCGGGGTTTCTACTATCCCGTGAGCGGTCTTTAGCTCGCCAAGTCTTGCGACTCCGTCATTTTTTATGATTTTGAATTCAAGCAATTTTCTATTCCTTAGCCTGCTATCTTAAACTTTAGGTCTTAATTAAAGTGCTTGCAAATAATCGTCAAGTAGGATATAAAGCGAATCCCTTTTTATAAAGGGCGAACGGACAGGGCAAAGGGAAAACCCTTGGCATGCCTTGTAAGTTTTGAAGTTTAATAATTTAAAAAAGGAAATGAAAATGCCAAAATTAAAAAGCAAATCCGCTGCTAAAAAGCGCTTTACCGCTACCGGCACCGGAAAAATCAAAAGAAATCAAGCCTATAAAAGACATTGTCTTGCTTGTAAGTCCCAAAAAATGAAACGTAACGCCCGCGGCACTACTATCGTAGATGCTACTAATGTGCGCGAAATTACTCGTTTCTTACCGTATTTATAAGGAGATAATATCATGGCTAGAGTTAAAAGGGGCGTGACGGTTCGCGCCAGACACAATAAGGTTTTAAAACTTGCTAAGGGCTACAGAGGGCGCAACTCGACCAATGTCCGTCAAGCTCGTGAACGTGTCGAACACGGTTTACAATACGCTTATCGCGACAGAAGAAAGAAAAAATCAGCCTTCCGTTCTTTATGGATTCAACGCATTAACGCCGGTGTGCGCGAATACGGTCTTACTTATTCCAAGTTCATTAACGGTTTGACAAAAGCCGGTATCGAAATGGATAGAAAGGTCATCGCCGGACTTGCTTATGCCGATCCTAAGGCCTTCGCTCTTATCGTTGATAAGGTTAAAAAAGCCATATAAACGGGCTTTAAATTTGCAAATCTGCAGGGCGCGGATTTCTCACGTACTTCTATGTTCGCTGAAGAAATCCCCGCCCTTGCTTTACAAATGGCAAGATTGTTCCCGCAGCTTTTTGTCGGTGTTTAACCTTTAACCATTATATTTCATTGTTTCATTGTTGATGAAAGACAGTTCAATGCCGGCGGTTTTGAACATCTCTTCGGTGTCTTTTCCTGCGTGATATTTATATTCGGCTATCACTTTCTTTACGCCGATGGAAATCAGCATCATCGCGCAAGTGCGGCAAGGCGTCATGGTTACATAAACGGTCGAGCCGTAGAGAGCAACGCCTCTTTTCGCGGCTTGGCAAATGGCGTTTTGCTCGGCGTGAATCGTGCGGACGCAATGTTCTTTGATGTTGCCATCCTCGTCCATCATCTTTTTTAAAAGATGTCCTTCTTCGTCGCAGTGCGGGAAGCCCGGCGGGCTGCCGACATAGCCGGTTGTTAAAATCTGGTTGTCTTTGGTAAAAATGCAAGCGGTTTTGCCGCGGTCGCACGAAGCCCGCTTTTGCAAGGCGTGCAAAACTTCAATAAAATATTCGTCCCAAGAAGGTCTCATGGTAATCTCCCCTCAAAAACAATATAAGTGATAAAAAAGGGCTTGCAAAGAGTTAAAAAGTTTGTAATATACCGACTCTCTTTTAACGGAGTGCGGGTGTAGCTCAGGGGTAGAGCGCAACCTTGCCAAGGTTGATGTCGAGGGTTCGAATCCCTTCGCCCGCTCCAAAATCTAAAATCTAAAATTCGCCGCGGGGCGGTTTTTTTATTTCTTCCCGTCTTGGTATTCTTTGCTAAGGCGCAGTATGGTTTTGAATAAATCGGTGGTGTAGGGTGCGAAAGCGGCAGGCGAATCAGCTGCTACTTTCGCCAGAATCTTTTGCTCGCGCGAGGGGTCAAAGGTGGCAATTCCATGCGCTTTTTTATACTTTGCGACAGCGGTAATCAGCTCCATTCTTTTTACGAATAAAGCGGCGAGTTCAGCATCTATAATGTCGATTTTTTTCCGAAGGTCGTTCAGCATTCTGCCTTGCTCCTTTCGCTTAAAAAAATGGTGCCCAGGGACAGAATCGAACTGCCGACACGGGGATTTTCAGTCCCCTGCTCTACCGACTGAGCTACCTGGGCACATCCTTAAAGGAGCTTGGTTTATAGAATATAATCCTTGCTTATGCAAGTGTTTTTTTGCTTTGTGCCTTATTTGAGCCTCTTAAGGATTATTCGTTTACGGATAGGAACTTTTCCGCTTCAAGTGCGGCAAGGCAGCCCGAGCCCGCGGCAATGACGGCTTGGCGGTAAAGGGGGTTTTTTACATCTCCTGCCGAGAAAACACCGTCAATGTTCGTGGCGGTCGAGTTCGGTTTGGTGATGATAAAGCCGGCTTCATCCGTGTCGATTTGTTCCCCAAAAAGTGCCGTGTTCGGACGGTAGCCGATGGCAATGAAAACACCGTGCGCTGGGATGGTCTTTTCTTCCTCGGTCTTGACATTTTTAACCTTTACCGCAGTGAGTCCCAGCGGATTTTCCGTGCCGACAAACTCGGTCGGGACAGAATCCAAAACCATCTCAATCTTGGGATTCGCGAACGCTTTTTCCTGCATAACTTTTTCGGCACGAAATGCGTCGCGGCGGTGTATCAGATATACTTTGTTCGCAAGTCCCGCAAGGTAAAGAGCTTCTTCAACCGCGGTGTTGCCGCCGCCGATGACACACACGTCCTTGCCGCGGTAGAAAAAGCCGTCGCAAGTGGCGCAATACGATACGCCGAAGCCGCGATATTTATCTTCGCCCGCGATATCCATTTTCCTTGGTGATGCGCCGGTTGCGATTATTAAAGTGTCGGCGATGTAAGTGTCGCCCGAATCGCCTTTGCACACAAAAGGACGTGTGCTTAAATCCGCTTCGGTTATAGTATCGTAAAGGATTTTTGAGCCAACGCGTTCGGCTTGTTTTTGCATTCTTTCCATAAGTTCCAAGCCGCCGATTTCTTCCTCAAAGCCGGGATAGTTTTCTATGCCGGAAGTGGTGGTTAATTGTCCGCCAAGCTGCATGCCCGAAACAATTAAAGGCGCGCGGTTTGCTCTTGCGGCGTAAATGCCCGCGGTTAAGCCCGCAGGACCCGAACCGATAATGAGAACCTGTGTTCTATGCTCTGTCATTTTGTTTTCCGTTACTTGTATTCAATTGATATTACAGCATAATTTTTAATGCCCGAGGGAGCGTTTACTTCCACTTCGTCATCAACTTTTTTGCCTATCATAGCTTTGGCAATAGGGGATTCAATTGAGATAAGTCCCTTTTTGATATCGGCTTCGTAGCGACCGACAATCTTGTAAGTAATTTCTTTTTCGGTGTCTTCGTCCATCAAAGTTACGGTAGCGCCAAAAAGAATCTTGTCCGATTTAATTTCGGTGGGATCGATGATTTGAGCGCGAGCCGTTACGTCTTCAAGCTCAGCAATCTTGCCTTCGGTAAAGGCTTGGCGCTCCTTTGCTGCATGGTATTCCGCATTCTCCGAAAGGTCGCCCTTTTCCCTTGCTTCTTCAATGGCGGCGACAATTTCGCGCCTGTCGACCGTGATGAGTTTGGTCAGTTCCTCGTGCAGAGCAGCAAAGCCTTCCTTGGTCATCAATACTTTTTCTTCCATTTTATTTTTTCCTTCCTTTCCTTTCTTTTGAAAAGACTAAAAAAAATTGCGCTTAAAAAATTAAGCTGCAAAGGTTGTCCTATATTTTTATTTAGAGTCAGCCTAGGGGATTTTGGCGCGCTTGTAAAGAGGTTTAAGGGATAAAGTTTAAGGGTTAAGGTTAAAGTCTTAAACCTTAACCTACTTAAGCAGCTCATTAATGGCGGCTTCGTAAATGGGGCGTTTAAAAGGAGCAATAAGGGAGATAACTTTCTTTGGCGAAGCCCATTTAAAAGCCAGAAATTCGGGCTCGGCGGTGTCGGGAGTTATGTCTTTATCTTCGCCTTTAAATTTCAGCAAAACCCAGATTTGCTTCTGTCCGCGATGCTTTTTGTGGGCTTCGGAAACGGTGTCCGGATAGTCGTAGTAAAGCCAGTCGCTCGTCCTTTTTACAAAGTCCGTAAGAGCGGGGGCTATGCCTGTTTCTTCGCTAAGCTCGCGAAGGGCGGCGGCGATTATGTCTTCTCCTTCTTCTATGCCTCCTTGAGGCATTTGCCACGCGCCCGGGATGTCGTTTCTTTCGCCGATAAGGATTTCGCCTTTGTCATTTACCAGCATTATGCCGACATTAGGGCGGTAGGATTTGGAATTGTCCGTATTTGTATTTGGGTAAGAAGTCATTTTAAGTTTCCTTTTTAGGTAGCAAAGCGGTTAAAGGCGCAAGAGTAATGCCGTTAAAAAGCCCATCTATTTCGCTTTCCAAAAGCGCGTTTAAAGTGGCTTTGGACAGGGGCAGGATGATGATGTATTTGCCCTTTTCCAGCGCTAAATCTGCCGCCTTTTTTATGAAGACAAGAAGGTCTTTGGTATTTAAGTCTTGGTTATATGTAGCTCCGGTGTTTAGGAAAAAGCCCCCCGCTACAGAGCCTGCCGCTTTTGGGAAATCTGGGTCGCTTTCAAGGTAGATAAGTCCCTTATCCATAATGAATTTTTGCACGGCGGCGAGTGAGGTCGCGGGGGCGGATTTAAACGCCGAACCACCCAGCGCGACAACGCCGGTTACAGCGCCTTTGTTAAGCAAGGTAGCTTTGGCACGGGCAAGGTTCTCACTATAGGGAAGGCGAATCAAAATAGTGTTGGGTGAGGAAAAATTTTTGCCGCCCGAAGCAGTGTCTTCTTCCAAATATAAATCAACCATAGTTTCGTGTCCGTTTTCTCTTGCCGAAATCACTTGGCTGACGAAGGCGGGAGCAAAGGGAGAAAAAGAAAGCGTAACGGCAGCAGGCAATTTTTCCATAGCAATTTTGGTGGTTTCTTTGGCAAGCCCCAGTCCCGTTACGATAATGGCAAGCTTTGCCGTGAGAGCGTACTTTTTATGGTCAAAAGGGGCTTTGTAAAAGTTATAAGGCTCGGTGCCGTCATCGGCTATACGCGGCAGATAATCGCCCTTGTCAATATCCATGAGAAAAGGCGGCGGAGCAAGGACTTTAAGCGGTGAAGAAGACGGCGAAGATGATACGCCTTTGGTCTTTAAAAGCGTGAAGTTCTCGGTTAAATCCGACGAGAAAACCTCGGAGCTTTTGGTTGATTTATCTGTGTCAAACGCCGCCTCATCTTCGGACTTGAGCGAGGACAGGTAAGTCGGTGCGGCAGTATCCTGCTTCATAAAAGACTCAAAGCAAAACCAAGCGAGAAGGGCGGTGAGGGTAATTCCGCAAACAATCAAAAACGCAAGGAAAAGCTTCTTTACCATTGGTTATTTCTTTGCCGATTTTTTGTCCGTTTCCGCACCCGATTTTTTGGGGGCGGGTTCGGTTTGGCGGTAAACCGCAATGCCTTTTAAGATATCAATCGCACGGCCTAATTGGTAGTCGTCCGATTCGCTTGTTTTCTTATCAAAGGTTTTGTCTTTGTCTTTTCCTTTGGCTTTGTCCTTTGCCTTGTTTTGCTTTTTGGCTTCGCTTGCTAAAGCTTTGGGAAGTTCGGATTCGCTTATGCCGCCTTCTGCCTTTGCCTCTTCTTCAATTTTGGCAGGGCGGATTTCAATGTCGGGTTCGATGCCCTCGGCTTGAATCGATACGCCCGAAGGGGTGTAGTAGCGCGCGGTGGTAATGCGAATCGCACCGTGGTTTATTATGGGAATGACCGATTGCACCGAGCCTTTGCCAAAGGATTTAGTTCCTACAATGACGGCGCGGCGGTGGTCTTGTAAAGCACCTGCTACGATTTCGGACGCGGATGCCGAACCCTCGTTAATCAGGACTACCAAAGGAAGTCCGCCGGTTATGTCGCCTTTGGTTGCGTTAAAGCGAGTGGTGTCCTCAAGATGGCGTGAGCGAGTCGATACGATTTCTCCGCCGTCTAAGAAAAGGTCGGCGACAGAGATTGCTTGGTCAAGCAAACCGCCGGGGTTATTGCGAACATCAATGACATAGCCGATGGGTTCTCCACCTAAGTCTTTGTTTATGGCTTTAAGCGCCTTTTTAAGCTCGTCGGTGGTCTTTTCGCTGAAGGAGTTAATGCGAATGTAGCCGACATTGTCGTCGGTTTTGGCTTCAAAACGGACGGGGTTTATTTTGATGATGTCACGAGTGAGCGTAAACTTTAAAGGCTCGGCAGCACCTTCGCGACGGATGATTAAGTCAATCTTGGTTTTAGGTTTGCCGCGCATCTTTTCCACGGCTTCGTTAAGCGTAAGTCCTAAAACCGCCGTGTCGTCAATATGTGTGATATAGTCACCGGCCTTTATTCCCGCTTTAAAGGCGGGCGTGTCGTCGATTGGCGAAACAACCTTTACCCAGCCCGAGTCCATGGTTACTTCAATACCTAATCCGCCGAATTCACCCTTTGTCTGTACTTGCATATCTTTGAAACTTTCTTCGTTCAAATAGCCCGAGTGAGGATCAAGCGAAGAAAGCATGCCGTTTATGGCGGATTCTATTACCTTTTTGTCGGTGACGTCTTCAACATAAACTTCTTTTACTTTGTCGAAAACATCTCCGAATAAAGCCAAAAGGCGATAAGTCTCTGCGGATTTGTCTTCGGTCGTTTCGGCAGCGTTTGTCCCTTTTAAAGGAGTAAAAATTGCCGCCAGTAAAAGCACAAATGCAAATATCGCGGAAGGTCTTGTTTTTATCATTTGTTTTTTCCTTTAGTTCTAAAGTTTTGCCAAAGATACTCTGTTTAGGATTTTAACGCAAGCCACGGCAGCGGATTTATCGGCGTATCTGCTTTGCGCAGTTCCATGTAAAGATCGGGAGTGCCCCTTTCTTCCATAGTGCCGACAGGCTCGCCTGCCAAAAGAGATTGCCCTTCTTCGGTGTCAATTTGTCCCAGCCCTGCCAGCGTGGTAAAGTAGTTACCGCTGTGCTCAATAATCAGAATCTTGCCGTAGCCCCTTAAAAATCCCGCAAAAATAACCGTGCCGTCATAGGGGCTTATAACTTGAGCGCCCGCGCGCGTTCTTATTGTTATGCCTTTGTTGTGCATACCGTTTTGGTTAATCTCATCAAAGCGCGAGCTGATGCTGCCCGCTACAGGCATGGAAAGGTAGCCTTTCGCTTTGGCAAAGTCGCCTGACAAAGAGTTCTTGTCTCCTTTGGAAGGGGCAATGTATTTTCTTAAATCCATTTTCTCGGCGGCTTTAGCGGCAGCTTCGGCCTTTTCTTTTTCCTGTTGTTCTTTAAGTTTGCGGGCGGCGTTGGCTTTTAAAATATCTTCAATGTTTTTGGCTTTTTTGGAAAGTTCGGCAATGCGTACTTTAGCGGTTTCGGTAAGCCCTAAAAGCTTTTTCTCCTCGTCCTTTTTAGCTTCAAGCAAAGCGGCAAGGCGGCGGTGCTTTTCGCCTAAACCTTTATGGGCCATTTTAATTTGCGCGCGCTTCGCTTTTATAGCCATTTTAAGCGAGGAAAGGCGAATAAGTTCGGCACGAAGGTCTTTGGATACGCCTTCCAAAACGGGAATCGTGCCGCGCATCAAAACTGCTGATTTTGCCATGTCTCGCGGAGGAAGCGGAGCGGAAAAAATGGCTTCGGTCGGGCTTTTGGCAAGGATTTCAATGCTGGCTATCAAGGTCTGCATTTGCGTAAAACGCTCGTCTAATTTTGCTTTTACCGCAGCTTGTTCGTCTTCAAGCGCACTAAGTTCTTTTTCAAGGTTGTTTAGCGAGGCCTCGTATTCTTGAACGGCGGCGGCGGCGGCAACGGTTTTTTGTTTTGCCGCGGCAAGTTCGGCGGCGATTTTTTCGGCTTTGTTCTGTGCGGCGGCAGCAGTCTTTTTGTATTTGGCAATTTGCGTGTTAAGAGCTTTTAAATCCGCTTCGGTTTCGGTGCCTGTGTCCGCGTCAAGTTCATCTGCCACGGCTATCCCTTGCGCCAAGGGAAATTGGCAAAAGGCGGTTAAAAAAGCAAATATAAAAAACCAAATGCGCAAGGAATCCTTCCTTTGTTTTTTATGTAGTTAAAATCAGGCGCGTGTCTTTGTTAAGCTTTAGTATATCCGTAAGTTCACCGGCGGCAAGAGGGGAAAAATCCGCAAAGTAAAAGCCGTCGTTTTCGTGAACACCGCGAAAGTTTGCAATCACTCTTGGGGTCATGAAATTGTCGTAAACTCTGTCGTTATAAGACGAAATGAGCGCGTTTTCCGCCGAGGGAAAACGAGGCGCATCGCCTGTCATAATTGCATCAGAAATCACGGTTTCGTGATGGTTATAGTAATCTCCGCTTAAAGATGCGATGTAAATAAACGGGCGAAAAGGAGCAAGCCTTTGTTCCAGCTCGCGGATAAAGGGAAACAAGGCGTCGGGTTTGCAATCTTTGTTCTTTAGAAAAAGGTGAATGGCAACGCGCACGTTATTTGATGAAAACGGCTCAAGCAGATTTAAAAGAAAAGAGGTATCTTCTTCGCCGTTTTTCGCGGAAATAATGTATAAAAGGTGGCAGGTGCCATGCTTCTTTTTAAGCGTTTCAATAAAAGATTCCAGGGTATTTGCCATTTGTTTTTAGCCTTTTTTGAAGCTTAGTCCCTGAAGTTTACGAATTGCAACGGCTGGTTAATACCAAGCGATTTTATAAAAGCTATCGTAGCTTGCAAATCGTCACGCTTTTTGCCAGAGATGCGAAGTTCATCGCCTTGGATGGAGCATTGGACTTTGGCTTTGCTGTCTTTTATGCTTTTGGTGATTTGCTTCGCTATTTCCTGCGATATGCCTTGCTTTATCTTGACGGTTTGGCGGATGGTGTTCCCCGACGCGTGCTCCTCGGCGCCAAAATCAAGGCACGAGGTTTCAAGCTTCCGTCTGGTGATGTAGGTGAGCAAAAGGTCGTGGACCTGTTTCAATTTCAAAGCATCGTCGGCAATAATGACAATTTCATTTTCTTTGGGCTTTAACTCCAGCGAGCTCTTGGAGCCTTTGAAATCAAAGCGAGTGCCAATTTCGCGCATAGCACCGTCTATGGCGTTCTTTACTTCTTCCATATCGGTTTTGGAAACTACGTCAAATGAGGGCATTTTATTCTCCTTATGTCATCAGGTTGTCTATCAAGTTCAAGCCGCTTCGGTTTTGGCTTTAAGCCACTTTTTTAAAGCGGGAGAAAGGTGCGGCGCAAGCGTTTCGTAAACGCGTTTGTGATACGCGGCGAGCCATTTCTTTTCGTTTGGTGTAAGCGCTGAAAAGTCTATCAGTTCTTTGGCAAAAGGTACAAGTGTTAAAGGTTCAAAGCAAAGCATTTCGGATTCACCTTTTATGGCGGCCTTCTTTACCAGCAAGACATTTTCAAGGCGGATGCCGAAAGCGCCTTCTTTATAGTAGGCAGGTTCGTCCGTGACTACCATACCTTCGGCCAGCGGCAGGCTGTCGCGTCCCAAAGATATGGTTGGAGGAGCTTCGTGAACGGAAAGGAAAAAGCCGACGCCATGCCCCGTGCCGTGAGAGTAGTTGTGTCCCGTCTGCCACAAAAACTGGCGCGCAAGCGAATCCAACTCAAAGCCGTAAGTGCCTTTCGGGAAAAGTGCGCCTGCCAGTGCAATATGTCCTTTTAGCACTTCGGTAAAGCGGGCAATATGCTCAGGCGTTGGCGGCGCAAAGCACACCGTACGCGTGACATCGGTGGTGCCGTCTAAATACTGCGAGCCGCAATCAATCATATAAAGCTCGTCTTTTTTAAGCTTGCGAGAGCCGGTTTTAGCGGGGACGTAGTGCGCAAGCGATGCATTTTCTCCCGCAGCCGAGATAGAGGGAAAGGAGGGATATCTGTAAAGCTCGCCTTCGCTTTTGAATTCCTCAAGCTTTTGCGAGGCTTCGTATTCGGTCTTGCCCACGCCCTCGGTTTCCAGCCAGTAAAGGAACTTGCAAAGGGCGACGCCGTCCTTTAAATGCGCATTCTTTATGCCGTCAATTTCGGTTTCGTTCTTTATCGCTTTTAAGTCGGAGCAAGGATCGGAGCCTAAAGATATTTTACCGCCGTAAATGGCTATGGTGTTTTCAAGCCAGCTTGAACTTTGCTTGGGGTCAAGGCGGATGTTCTTGCGCTTTTTGGCAAGGCGTTCGATTTCAGGAACAAAAATGGCAGAGGGTAGAATGCGGATGTTTTCGCCAAGCGCCTTGCGTAAATCCGCATCTATGCGGTCGGGGTCGATGAACCAGTCCACCGAACCGGTCGCATGAACTATGGCGTAAGAGCGGACGATGGGCAGAAAAGGCACATCGCTGCCCCTTACATTCAAAAGCCAGCAAATGCTTTGCGGAGAGGAAAGAATCACCGCGTCCTCTTTCGCATTTTTTAAGAATGAAGCAACAAGGGCGATTTTGTCGCCGGCCTTGGTGCCGCAATACTTTTCATCCAGCAAAAATACCGGTGAAGATGGCTCGGAAGGGCGGTTTTCCCAAAGCGAATCTATGGGATTATGCTTTACCGAAAGGGGAAAAGCTCCCGCTTTTTCGCATGCTCGGCGCAACTCGGTCGTGCCCATGATAGAGTGCAATTTAGGGTCATAGCCCATTCTTGCCGCCACTTTCATCTCCTCGCCGATGATTTGCTGCGGGGTCTTTTGCGTGTATTCAAGGACAGTGAAATCCTTGGAATTTACTTCTTGCTTCGCTTGCGCCGTAAAGCGTCCGTCAACCAGCAGAAAAGCGCGGTCGGCAAAAATAAGCGCAAGCCCGCCTTCGCCCGTAAAACCCGTCAGCCATTTAAGCCGTTGGTCGCGATCGGCAATAATCTCTTCGCCGTATTCGTCTGCGTGAGGGACGATAAAACCGTCTATCATATTGGATTTTAATAGTTTTCTTAAGTCTTCAAGTTTCTTAGACATTGCTTAGCTCTCCATTCTTCGGAGAGTGTAGGGCAAATAGGTTAAGGGGGGGTTAAGGTTAGTGAGAAAAGAGGAAAGAGAAATGAAAAAATATAAATCTTGTTTTTGCAGAATACAAAAACGCAATTATTCCTAATCCCTAATTAGGCGAAGCCTTTACGCCGGGGTGACAAAGGAAGCCAAGATGTTCTTTTTACCGCCGTTTTCAAACAAAACCGTGAGCTTTTCGCCGTCTATTTTCATGATTACGCCGTAACCGAACAAAGCGTGTTTAACCCTTATGCCTACGCGCAGGCCGCCTTTAGAGTTTTGTCTTTTGGGCGGTGGGGGAGGGTCAATCGGTTTATAAATCTTCGGTGTGTAGTTTGAATAACTTTTAAACGAGGAAGGAAGGCCCAAAATCTCTATGTCCGCGACGGGAAGTTCTTCCAAAAAGCGCGAGGGAATGCTGGTCTGCCATTGTCCGAAAACCATACGGTTGGCGGCGTAGGTGATATAAACATTTTTCCTTGCGCGCGTGATGCCAACATAGGCAAGGCGTCGTTCTTCCTCCAATCCGAAAGAGCCCGTTTCGTCAAGCGCACGCTGGTGCGGAAAAAGGCCTTCTTCCCAGCCCGCCAGAATTACCGTATCAAACTCTAAGCCCTTTGCCGAGTGCAAGGTCATTATGCTGACTTTATCATCGCCTACAATCTCATCAGTATCGGATATAAGGGCAATATGCTCCAAAAAGGCGGGGATACTGTCGAAGCGCTGCTTTAAAACCGACAGAAGTTCGGTCAAGTTTTCAAGCTTGCCTTCCGCCTTGATGTCGGTACTTTCCTGCCACATGGCAATGTAACCGGCGTTATCCAGTATGTTCTTTAACGCCTCAAAAGGCGGGAGTTTTTGAGCGTATTCCGTCCACAAAGCATGGCTTTGCAAAAACGCTGCTGCCGCTTTCTTTGCTGCGGGTTTAAGCTCAAAGGATTCGGGGCGGGTAAGGTCTTTTAGCGCGGCAAAAAAGGAAAGGTTTTCTTTTAGCGCTTTTTGGCGAACAAGGTCGATGGTGGTGTCGCCTATGCCGCGGCGAGGTTTGTTTATAATGCGCATTATCGCCATGTCGTCCGAAGGCAGAGCGACGGCGCGAAGATAGGCAATGGCGTCACGGATTTCCTCGCGCTCATAGAACTTGGCACCGCCGATTACCTGGTAAGGAATGGCGTTGGTGATAAAGGTTTCTTCAAACTCGCGAGTCTGGGCTGTCGTGCGCACCAAAATTGCCATTTGCTTATAGGGGGTGCCGTGGCGGTAGGCGTTTTCAATGGAATCGACAGCGGCAAGAGCTTCTTCGCGTCCGCTGGAAAGACCTTTTATCTTTACTTTTTCTCCTTCGGGATCGCGGTTCGGAGCGACGCGCAATTCTTTGCCAAGGCGTCCTTCGTTGTGGCGAATTATGCCCGATGCTGCCGCTAAAATGTGGGCAGTGGAGCGGTAGTTGCTTTCAAGGCGGATAATCTTGGCGTCTTTGAAATCGTGGTCGAACTTCAAAATGTTACCGATTTGCGCTCCGCGCCACGAGTAAATGGATTGGTCGTCATCACCTACGCAGCAAAGGTTGCCCCACTTTTGCGCCAGCAGGCGCAGCCAAAGGTATTGCGCGGTGTTCGTGTCCTGATACTCGTCCACCATAATGTAGCGAAATTGGTTTTGATACTTTGCCAAAATCTCGGAATTTCTAGTAAAAAGCTCAAGGCAAAGCAGGAGTAAATCTCCGAAATCCATAGCGTTCATTGATTTTAAGCGATCTTGATACATGCGGTAGATGCCAAGGACTCTGCCGCCCATAAAGTCGGTGTGATCGCCGGTGATGACTTTATCGGGACTTATGCCTTTATCTTTCCAGGTTTGGATGGCGGCAAGCACTGCTTCGGGGGTGTATTTTTTGATGTCGTATCCCTCGGATAGCATTATTTGCTTGATAAGGCGGGTTTGGTCGTCTTCTCCTAAAATGACGAAGTTTTGAGCATAGCCCAGTTCGCTCGCGAAACGGCGCAGGATTTTTAAGCCGATGCTGTGAAAAGTGCCCAGCCAGACTTGCGACGCGTCCGCGCCTATCACGTTTGCAAGCCGCTCTTCCATCTCACGGGCAGCGCGGTTGGTAAAAGTTACCGCCAAGCATTCCCAAGGTCTTGCCAAACCACCGGTAATAATGTGTGCAAGGCGGGCGGTCAAAACGCGGGTCTTGCCCGTGCCGGCGCCCGAAAGTACCAAAACCGCGCCTTCGGTTTGGTCAACCGCCTGTTGTTGCTGTTCGTTTAAAGATATCGGCAAAGTTCGCTCTCCTAAGATTAAGGCGGTCAATATAAGCTACTTTTTCATTCTTTGCTAGTCTAAAAGCCAGCAAGACAAAAAGGTGTGCGGCAGTTAATTTTAGGGGGTGTTTAACTTTTTATAAGGAGGGAAAAATGGCTGAAAAATCAGAAAAAGCAAAAAAGTTGGTGCTGGCGGCGGGGGAGGTCTTGTCCGACGAAATCGTTATGCACCTTTTCAAAAATGCCGCACGGCTTAAAGCGGAAGCAGGGGCGTTTTTGGCGGCTTTTGTCGCGGTGCTGGCGGTTATGCTGGCCTTTGCCTACGGGCTGTTCGTGTATGAGCCGGCGGCGCTGGTGTGGAGAGACGGAACGACAATGTGGGGTATTGTGGTGACCAGGCTTATTATTTTCGTTCCGCTTATTGCCGCCGCATGGTTTTTCGGGGCAGAGACGGTAAAAACCAAAAAACGGTGCGAGGAGTTTTTTGTCGCAGCCTTTTTGTTCAAGGAATTAAAAAGCTTCGTTAAAGCCGAGGATAAAGCCGCCTTTATTATGGATTTGCTTGAAGCCGCTTTGGTTAAAAAATAAGTTGCCTTAAGAAGAAAATGTATTTACTTTGTAATTACATTTTACTTTTGAAAGGGCAAAAAATGAGAATTGTCATAGCACAAGTGGGTAATTCCAAAGGGGTGCGTATTCCCAAAGCTATGCTTGAAGCGTGCGGATTTGGTGCCGAGGCAGAGATAGAAGTAAAGCGCGGGACGATAGTCCTTACCCCCGTATCGGGTGTGCGTGAAGGGTGGCGAGAAGCAGCCAGTGCAAACAAAAAGGAGTTGGAGGCAAAATGGGAATGGTAAAACCGGAGCGCTTCGGGCTTTATAACATCGCCGAAAAGGAAGGGAAAATGCAGCTCGCGGCAGTCATTTCTCCCGATGAACTCAATGATGTTATGGATACGGTCGTCGCGGTGCCTTTGTTGCCGGTCGTGACAAATGTGCCTTTTCGCATTCTTATTCAATTTAAGGGTAAGGACGGCGAGATAGCTATGGATAAAATCATATCTATCAAAAAAGACCTTTTAAAACAAAAGGTTGGCGTTTTGCCCCCAGATTTGTGTGAGGAAATAGTCGCAGTTCTTGGCGAGATGTTCAGGATTTAGAACCTAAAGAAAAAGGAATTATTTATGGCGGAAAGAGATGCGCCCCTTGGTTAAGTCATAAGGCGTCATTTCAATGTCGACCTTGTCGCCCACCATAACTCTTATTCTGAACTTGCGCATTTTACCGGCCGTGTGTGCCAAAATCTCGTGCCCGTTCTCAAGCTGAACCCTAAACATCGCGTTGGGGAGCTTTTCAATAACAGTGCCCGTAAATTCAAGCAATTCTTCTTTTGACATAATATCTCCAAAAATATGTGCGGGGGATTATATACGCTTGTTTAAAAAGAAAATCAAGGGTTAAAAACGCTTTCTTCAAGCCGCTTTATGGTGGCGGACAGGTCGGTTTTAAAGTCGGCGATTTTTTGCATGTCCGAGTCCAGAGTTTTATAGCTTTGCAAGGTGTCTTTGCCAGCGTAAATATTAAGCGGTTTAAAGGCGGCTTCGGACTGGTGCGGGCTTTCGTTAAGTTTTTGTTTTATAAGGATAAAATGCTTGTCTTGTCGGTCGAAAGGTACGGCGCCCAATTCCTTTTTTGCCTTTGCCAAGTTCCCTTTTATGCCATAGAGAACGGCAAGGCGCAAACGGATGGTTATCGGATCTGCGGCAGGGTTTTGCAGCTCGGCTATAAGTGCTTTTTCCGCGTCGTCCAGAAGGTCAAGAGCAACCAATCGGTCTATGTAATCAAGGCGCATTTTTTGCCCCTCGGATCCGCTTTCATCCTTTGGTATCAGGTAGGCAAAATCGGTAAAAAGTGCGGCTGCGGCAATTTTGGAAAGCGAGCGCGCTTTGCCATTCAGATACAAATCGGCAAAAAGTTTTTGTGCTTTTTTCGAAGCAGTGCGGGCTAAGTCGGTGTTGGGGTAAGCTTCCGCTACGGCTTTGTAAATGCCGAGCAAAGCGCGGATATCCGCGGCTGACACGGGCTTGATGTTGGTTTTCATATCCAGTTCGGCAAGGCGATAGGCAGCTTTGGTTTTAACCTTATCCGATGCGATTGAAAGTGCTTCTTTATATTCGTTTTTAGCGGCGTCGTAAGCTTTTAAAAGCTCGCTTTGGCGGGCTTTATAATATGCTTTGTCGCCTGTGGAAAGCATATCTAAGAAAGTATTTAATGCCGCCTCGTCCCCATTTTCGTCTGCCAAATCAAGTGCGGCTAGGGCGAGCTTGTTTTTAAACGATGCAGGGTAGTTTTTAATGGCGAAAAAGGACTTTTGCATGCCTTGTAAGTCGTTTGAGGCGGCAGCTTGCCAAAAAGTCAGGTGTATATCGTTTTTGGTCGTCATTTTAGCAAAGGAAGCGCGAGCTTTCCCCTGGCGCCCCAGCATAAAATTCGCAATGCCTTTTATAGCAAAAAGAGAATCCTTATTTATGCGGGAATCGCCGGTTTTCTCTATTCTGGCGATAGCGCCTAAGGCTTCGGGATAAAGCTCATTGGCAAGGAAAAAATCGGCAGCGGCAAGGCGCGCTTCGTTTATCTCGTCAGGTGCCGCCAGCGTAGGCAACAACAAAGCCTTTTTATATGCGGGGCGGAAAGCCTCGCCCGTCACATAGCCTTTGTTTTCCATATCAAGCGGCGAGGAAGGCAGGGAAAAATCTCCCGTCATCGGAAGGGTGGTGTCGGCTGAGATATCTTGGCCTATTTTAAAAACTTCCGCTCCTTTTGCCGAGGTCGAAACTTCAATATTGTCGGCGAATACCGCTACCGCAAGTCCTTGGCTTGAAGGTAAAAGGGCAAATTCGGGAAAGGAAAGCGGCTGTTTTATTCCCTGCGCATCAAGAGTCGGAATTACCTTTACCTCAAAACCCGATGCCGGATCGGTGAAGGTTATGGGTTTGGCAAAGTTTTGTCCGCTTATGAAAAGGCGGCGGGGCAGGTTTTCTTTTTTAATGATTTTTGTGGTGTAGCCGAGGCGGTTTTTTGGTTTTTGCTTCGTAGCTTCGGCGATGAAAAGATTGCCGCTCATGCGCGGATAAAAGAAAGTGTCTGCAGCAGGTTTTATGCGCAAAATCGTCGCATTTTTATGGGGTATTTCAATAAGTTGCCGCGCGCTTTTACCTGCGGTTTTCTTTAGCAAATTGATGTCAACGGGGACTTTATCCTTTACGACAATCCAGGTAAAGCCATTAAAATCAAAAAGTGCCGCAGGGGATTGTTTCGTCATCGGAACACTGATGTCGGCGCTTAAAGCCATAGAGGCAAAAATGCCGCTAAATGCAAGTAAAAGTGCCGTAAATATAAGTCCGTGCCGGGGCATAACAAATCCTTTTTAATAGGCAGTATAAGCGGCAGGCGAAAAAGATGAAAGATTAAACTTTTGCTAAATCTCGGGCAGGTCTTCCGCCAAGATGCTCATATTAAAGTCATAAGATACTTCGCCTTCTTCAAAGTCGCGGTAAATCACGCCGATGAATTCGTCGCCGACGCTCACCTCAACGGGAGAATCCTTTCCTTGTCCCGCTTTGATGTTGATTCTGTCCGTCCCGAAAAGATTGCGTAAATAGGTTTGAACTTGTTGCATTTCTTTGATGTTCAATGCTTTTCTCCTTCTGTAAAATAAAAACTTCGGTGCTCACGGTATTAGCACAGTGTCAGCCCTTTCACAAGGGGATAACAGGGGGCAAAAGGGACTTTCCAACTTTTTTGCTTGACAAAACAAGCGAGTTTGATAGATTCCCCTCCCTACTTCCGAGAACGTGAACAGAGGAAAAGGTTCCTTGTTCCACTTGCCCTTTAAAAAGGCAGGGATATCGGGACAAAAACAACTTTAAAAGGAAAAATTAAATGACTAAAAGATTACAAAGCAAACATAAGATAGATCGCCGCTTGGGCGTAAATTTGTGGGGCGTTGCCAAAAGTCCTTTCGAGAAAAGAAACTATGGCCCCGGTCAACACGGACAGCACAAAGGTAAGCTTACCGATTACGGCGTGCAATTGCAGGCTAAGCAAAAGCTTAAAGGCTACTATGGTAATGTGTCGGAAAAGCAACTGCGCAAGTATTTCGAAGAAGCTAAAAGACGCACCGGTGATACTTCCGAAAACCTTATCGGGATTTTGGAAACTCGTCTTGATGCCGTCGTTTACAGGCTGAAATTTGCAAAGACCGTCTTTGCTGCTCGTCAATTCATTAACCATGGTCATATCAAAGTGAACGGTAAGCGCGTCAATATCGCCTCTTATATCGTTAAGGTCGGCGATGTTATCGAAGTTCGCGAGAAATCCAGAGATTTGGCAATTGTCGCCGAGGCTTTGGCAAATCAGGAAAGAGTCGTGCCGGATTATCTTGAAGTCGATGAAAAAGCTTGCAAAGGAACCTTTATTCGTATTCCGAAGCTTGCCGACGTTCCCTATCCGGTTCAGATGGAGCCTAATCAGGTCGTCGAGCTCTACTCTCGTTAAAAAAATCCAAATAAATCGCCCTCAAATTGGCGATTCTGCAAGATTGGGAAATGCTCATGTACTTTTATGTACGCTGCGCTTTCCCAACTTTTGTATCACCAATAGCACGACATTTTCTTTGAATTTTTAGGGTAAAGGTTAAGGTTTAAAATAATTAGGAATTAGGAATGATTGCGTTTTTTCATTCCTCCTTTCTCATTTCTCATTCCTCATTGAAAAAGTAACTTTCTCTTGCGGTTTGGCTTTGTTTCGTGCTATATAGTCTCTCCTCTCATCGTAAGAGAGCCGATTTTGCGGGTGTGGTGGAATTGGTAGACACGCCAGATTTAGGTTCTGGTGGCGAGAGCTTTGGGGGTTCAAGTCCCTTCACCCGTACCAAAAATGGTTAGGGTTTACGGTTTAAAGTTTAAGGTTTGAAAAAATGAAAATTACAGAAAAGAAAAATGAAAAATTAAAAAGAGAATATGATGTTGTTGTCGAGGCAAAGAAAATCGCCGAGCAATATGATGCTAAGCTTAAAGAGCTTGGCGCAAAGGTAAAAGTGGACGGTTTCCGTCCGGGAAAAGTCCCGGCAACCGTCGTTAAAGCAAAATTCGGCAAAAGCGCTTTGGCAGAGCTGTTGGACGAGGTTTTGAATGCTTCTATCAACGAGTTATATGCTGAAAAGAAGATTGTCCCCGCCGTGCGTCCCGAAGTGGATATAAAAGTCTTTGACGAAGGTAAGGACTTGGAGTTTTCTTTAAAGCTTGAAATCCTGCCCGATGTTCCCAAGACAGACTTTACTAAAATAAAGCTTAAAAAACCCTTCGCAAAAGTTACCGATGCCGAGGTGGAAAAAGAGGTAAAGCGTCTTGCCGAAGGACAAAGGAAGACCATTAAAGTCGACGAAAAGCGCGCGCTTAAAAAGGGTGATGTCGCTTTAATCGATTTTGAAGGCTTTATCGACGATAAGGCTTTCGCCGGCGGCAAGGGCAAGGATTATCCTTTGGAACTTGGCTCTAATTCCTTTATCCCCGGATTTGAAGATCAGTTAATCGGTAAAAATGCCGGTGATGATGTCGATGTCAAGGTAACTTTCCCAAAAGAATACGCCGCAAAAGACTTGGCTGGTAAAGATGCCGTTTTCAAAGTTAAGGTTAAAGAAATTCAAAAGTATGAAAAAGCCGAAGCTGATGACGAGCTTGCTAAAAAGTTCGGAAAAAAGACTTTGAAAGAGCTTAAAGAACTTATCAAAACCGAAATGGAAAGAGAGTTCGAATCCGCTACGCAAAGCCATTTAAAGCGTGGGCTTTTGGACGCGTTGGCAGAAATGCACAAGTTCGAAGTCCCCGAGTCTATGGTGAAAAGGGAGTTCGATGCGATTTGGGCTTCTGCCGAAAAGGAGGCTAAGGCCAAAAAGGAAAAGCTTACCGATAAAGACAAAGCCGAATATGAGGGTATCGCAAATCGCAGAGTACGTCTTGGTCTTTTGCTTACCGAAATCGGTAAACAGGAAAAGGTGCAGCCTAATTCCGCAGACATCAATCGCGCTCTTATCGCCGAGGCAAGAAACTTCCCCGGTCAGGAAAAAGCGTTGTTCGAATACTACCAGAAAAATGCCGGCTTCCGCGAGTCGATTAATGCCGGTGTGTTTGAAGGCAAGGTCGTGGAGCATATAATTTCCAAGGTAATTTTAGAACCCGAAGAAGTATCTCCCGAAAAGCTGTGGACATGGTATGATGATATAGATGCCAAGAAGGAAAAATCTTCCAAGAAATAGGAGGCTTAAATGGAAAAAGTTGATGCTATGATGAATAGCCTTGTTCCTATGGTGGTTGAACAAACCAGCAGAGGAGAGCGCTCGTTTGATATTTTCTCGCGCCTTTTAAAAGAGCGGATAGTGTTCTTGACAGGTGAGGTGAACGACGAGTCGGCGGCTCTTATCTGTGCGCAACTTTTGTTTTTGGAATCCGAAAATCCCGATAAAGATATCTCTTTTTATATTAATTCCCCCGGCGGAGTCGTTTCTTCGGGACTGGCAATCTTTGATACCATGAACTATATCAAGTGTGATGTGCAGACTCTGTGTATCGGGCAGGCCGCGTCCATGGGTTCTTTCCTTTTAATGGCAGGAGCAAAAGGCAAAAGATTCGCTCTGCCCAATGCCAGAATTATGATACATCAGCCGTCCGGCGGGTTTAAAGGACAGGCCGCGGATATCGAAATCCAAGCCAAAGAAATCCTTGCTTTGCGGGCAAAACTTAACCAAATGTATGCCGAAAGAACGGGACAGCCTTTGGATGTGATTGAAAAAGCCATGGATAGGGATAATTATATGACTCCCGAGGAGGCTTTAAAATTCGGGCTTATAGATAAAGTTGTTATATCGCGTGAAGCGGATAAAAAAGAGTAAGATGAAAGTAATATGACCCCGATTCCGGCCATCTTCTTTTAAGGGGAAGAAAAAAGGAAGATAAAGAAAAAGAGGTGCGCTATGGCGAAGAAAAAAGATACGGAAAATGCAAATACTTTTTATTGTTCGTTTTGCGGAAAAAGTCAGCACGAGGTGCGTAAGCTTATTGCCGGACCTTCGGTGTTTATTTGCGACGAGTGCATATCTTTATGTTCGAATATAATCGCCGAGGAGCATAAAGCCGCCGAAGCAGAAGGTAAAGAGAAAGACATTACCCCTGCCTTTATCAAAGCGACTTTGGACGACTATGTCATCGGGCAAGAGCGCGCCAAAAAAGTCTTGGCGGTCGCGGTTTACAATCACTATAAGCGCCTTAATCAAGCAAGCAAGAAAAGCGACGATGTCGAACTTGCAAAGTCGAATATTCTGCTTATCGGTCCTACCGGTTCGGGCAAAACCCTTTTGGCGCGGACGCTGGCAAAGGTTCTGGATGTGCCGTTTGCCATGGCTGACGCTACAACTCTTACCGAGGCCGGGTATGTCGGCGAAGATGTCGAAAATATTATTTTAAAGCTGTTGCAAGCCGCTGATTATAATGTCGAAAAAGCCGAGCGCGGAATCGTTTACATTGATGAGATTGATAAAATATCGCGCAAGTCCGACAATCCTTCTATTACTCGTGATGTGTCGGGCGAAGGGGTGCAACAAGCACTTTTGAAAATTATAGAGGGGACGGTCGCGTCCGTGCCGCCGCAAGGGGGGCGTAAGCATCCTCAGCAAGAGTTCTTACAGGTTGATACCACGAACATCTTGTTCATTTGCGGCGGAGCTTTTTGTGGTTTGGATAAGATAATCGGGCAAAGGATGAATACCGCTTCCATAGGATTCGGTGCGGAAGTCAAAGCTCCGAACGAGGAGAAAAGAGACGAGCTTATGGAAAAGCTTGAGCCCGAGGATTTGCTTAAATTCGGGCTTATTCCCGAGTTCGTGGGCAGGCTTCCTGTGATTACTTATCTTAACGAACTGGACGAAGCCGCGCTTATCAAGATTTTGACCGAGCCTAAGAATGCTCTTATCAAGCAATATCAGACCTTGTTCGGGTTCGATGATATCAAGCTCAGCTTCACAAAAGAAGCTTTGCATGCAATCGCTAAAAAGGCAATTAAACGCAAAACCGGTGCTCGCGGATTGCGCGCCATTTTGGAAGAGCTATTGCTTGAAAGCATGTTTAATCTTCCTACCTCAAAAGGCCTTAAAGAGGTTGTGATAAACGAGCAAGTGGTGAAAGGTGATTCCGCTCCTTTGCTTATTTTTGCCGAAGATAAAAAAGGAAAGGCCGGATGAAATTGAAAAAAGAAGATATTTTGGCCGAGCTTCATACTTTCCCTATTTTACCCCTTAGGGATATTGTCGTGTTCCCGCATATGGTCGTGCCGCTGTTCGTCGGCAGAAAAAGTTCTACTCTCGCTTTGGAAGAAGGGGTGGCTATCGGGGATCAGATTTTGCTGGTGACGCAAATGGATCCCGAAGTTGAGGATCCTAAAGAACGCGATTTATACTCGGTCGGGACGGTAGCAAATATCTTGCAGTTTTTAAAGCTTGCCGATGGAACGGTTAAAGTGCTTGTCGAGGGTATTAAGCGCGTGCGCATTAAAGACTTTAACGCCAATAAGCCCTTTTTAGAGGCAAAAACCATACCGGTTAAAGATGAAATACATCCCGGAAATAAGCAAATCGCAATGGCGAGGGCAGTGGTGGCGCGCTTTGAGGAATATGTGAAGCTTAATCGGCGCATACCTCCCGAAGCAATGGTAACTATCTCTCAGACCGAGGACGAAAGCAAAATTGCCGATGTCATTGCCGCGCAACTCGGTATCAAAAATGTTGATAAACAAAAGCTTCTGGAAATAGGTGATGTGGAATACAGAATGGAGCTTTTGTTTTCGTTCTTGGAAACGGAAATAGGTATCTTGTGCGTCGAAAAGAAAATTCGTCGCCGCGTCAAAGACCAAATGGATAAAAATCAGCGCGAATACTATTTAAACGAGCAGATAAAGGCTATTCAAAGCGAACTTGGTGAGCTGGACGATTTATCCGAGTTGGAAGATATCAAAAAGAAAATTTCGGAAACTAAACTTTCTCCCGAAGCGAAAGAAAAAGCCGAGTCCGAGCTTAAGAAATTGAAGAAAATGAACCTTTCTTCACCCGAGGCAACGGTTGTCAGGAACTATTTAGATTGGCTTTTGGGCGTGCCTTGGGGTAAGAAAAGCAAAATCAAAACCGATATAAACGCAGCGCAAAAGGTGCTTAATCACGATCATTACGGGCTTGATAAAGTCAAAGAGCGGATTTTGGAATACCTCGCCGTGCATAAGAAAACCGGAAAGATAAAAGGTCCGATATTGTGCTTGGTAGGTCCTCCGGGTGTAGGGAAAACATCGCTCGGGCAATCTATTGCCAAGGCGACGGGGCGCGAGTTCGTGCGCGTTTCCTTGGGCGGTATGCGAGACGAAGCGGAAATTCGCGGGCATCGGCGCACCTATATCGGGTCGCAACCGGGTAAAATTATTCAGGGAATGAAAAAGGCAAAGACTTCCAACCCTTTGTTTTTACTGGACGAAGTGGATAAACTCGGCACGGATTGGCGGGGCGATCCTTCTTCGGCTTTATTGGAAGTGCTGGATCCTGAGCAGAACAACACCTTTAACGACCACTATTTAGAAGTTGATTATGACTTGTCCGACGTGCTGTTTATTACTACCGCAAATACTTTGGACATTCCGCGTCCACTCATGGACAGGATGGAAGTTATCCGCCTTTCTGGTTATACCGAGGATGAGAAGGTCGAGATTGCCAAGCATCACCTTATTCCCAAGCAGCGTGAGGCGACGGGACTTTTAAAGAAAGAGTGGAGCATCAGCGATGATGCTTTGCGGCAGCTTATACGCCGCTATACCGCCGAAGCGGGTGTGCGTAATTTAGAACGTGAAATCGCTTCGCTTATGCGCAAGGCGGCAAAAGAATTGATGGATGAAAGCGAAACAAAGCCGACCTTTATCAAAGTTACGCGTAAAAATCTGGAAAAATATGCCGGTGTGCCTAAGCATAATTTCGGTATTGCAGGAAAAGAGGATTTGGCTGGCGTGGTAACAGGTTTGGCATGGACGGAAGTCGGCGGTGATATTCTTTCAATTGAAGCTTTGACCATGGAGGGTAAGGGGAAAATTACCCTGACTGGGCATTTGGGCGATGTGATGAAAGAGTCTATCGAGGCGGCTTGTTCCTATGTTCGCTCGCACGCTTTGCAATTCGGGATTCGTCCCAGCTTCTTTGAAAAGCATGATATGCATGTTCATGTGCCCGAGGGAGCCGTGCCAAAGGACGGACCTTCTGCCGGAGTGGCGATGTTTACCGCTTTGGTGTCCGCAATCACCGGTATTCCAGTGCGTAAAGATGTCGCGATGACCGGAGAAATTACTCTTATCGGGCGGATTTTGCCTATCGGCGGGCTTAAGGAAAAGCTGCTCGCAGCAATGCGCGGGGGAATTAAAACCGTCATTATCCCCAAGGATAACGAAAAGGATTTGGCGGAAATACCCGAAAATGTCAAAAGTGCCTTGGAAATTATACCTTTTTCCAAAGCGGAAGACGTGCTTAAAGTCGCTTTGATGAAATTGCCTACTCCCATATCTGCTCGGCAGTGGGAGGAAGAACAAAATTTTCTTAAGGAAAAGCACGGTACCGAAGCGGTTTTGAGTAATCAAGGTGCGGCAGATTCTCCGCGGCAGGTTAATTAGGCCTTCTTTTATTTCTTTTCTTTATATCATATTGATAATTAACCTTTTTTGAAACGCTAAAGCATAAAAAAAACGGTCGGAGGCGGTGCGAATCGGCGGCTTTATCATAAAAAAATGAAAAAAAAGTGAAAAAATCAAGGCGAGCTGTCGTTTTTTTGTTGACGATAGGCTTAAATACGGTTTAGATGATTCTCGTGTGGTTCACTTGAACCTTAACTGTTATTTCTTAATTATAAATATGGGAGTCCTAATATGAATAAGAATGATTTGATTGCAGAAGTTGCAAAGAAAGCTGGTTTTTCAAAGACCGATACGGCAAAAGCTGTTGACGCTTTCGTTGATGTTGTAACCGGTGCTCTTAAGAAAGGTGACGAAGTTCGTTTGGTCGGCTTTGGTACATTCAGTGTTGCCAGCCGTGCTGCTACCGAAGGTCGTAACCCCCGCACTGGCGCAAAGATCAAAATTCCTGCCTCTAAACAACCTAAGTTTAAGGCTGGTAAAGGTCTTAAGGACGCCGTTAACAAGAAATAATTTTATCTTGCTAAATCAAAGTAGCGGTGCTATAAGTGCCGCTACTTTGTTTTGCAAAGTATTCCTTTTGTGGGCGACTAGCTCAGCTGGTTAGAGCATCTCGTTTACACCGAGAGGGTCTGCGGTTCGAATCCGTAGTCGCCTACCATAAATCCAAATAAATAGGCTTCAAATTTGCGAATCTGCGGGTCGCGGATTTTTCACGTACTTCTGTGTACGCTGGAAAAATCCTTGCCCTTGTTTCACAAATAGCAAGCCCATTTATTTGGATTTCTGCACTGACGCCGGAAAATTGCTCGTCCTTGTATCACGACCATCTATCTTTCTAAAATGAATTTCGGGTTATGTACGCTAGGATTTTGCTCGCTCTTATATCACTAATAGCACGACGCTTTCTTTGGATTTTTTAACGCCTTGTATACGCTAAAAAATTGCTCGTCCTTGTATCACGGTAGAAGGTTAAGGGTTAAGGGTTAAGGTTTAAAAGTTGATAAGCTGATAAGTTGATAAGTTGATAAGTTGATAAGTTGATAAGCTTTTAAACTCATAAGCTTATCAACTCATAAACCCCTTCCTAGGGGCGAAACCCCTAGGTTTCCCGGTCTTTATCCCTTTAACGCATATTCTCTTTAAAATCCCGCAGGCTCTCTTTAATCTCGTCCCACCAAAAAGCTACCACCGGTACGATTCCGGCGGCAAATACGGCAGGGACAACAAGTCCACTTTGTTGTAAGAAATCAAAGCCAATGTGCATAAGACCAAAAACACCGCAAAAAGCAGCAGCACAACGAGTTACGGCAATAGCAACCTGTTCCTCTGCAGTTCTCATAATGTAACTCCCTATATGAAATTAAAGATGGCTAATGATACTACATTATATCTTTTTGTCAATAAAAAAGTTTAAGGAGCTTCGCTCCTAGGTGAAAGTTTACGGTTTAAGGTTTAAAAGTTGATAAGCTGATAAGTTGATAAGCTTATAAACTCATAAACCAACCCTTAATCTCATTTTTGATTCCCAATTAGCCTTAGATCTTTGCTTTTCTCGGGTGTTGGAGTTTGTAGGCCTTTAGGGTGTTCGCCATAAGCATGGCTATGGTCATGGGTCCTACGCCGCCGGGAACGGGGGTAATCGCTTTTGCTTTTTCAAGCGCCTCGTCAAAAACGACATCGCCCGATATTTTACGATTTTTGTCGTAGGATATGCCGATATCAAGGACTATTGCGCCTTCCTTAAGCCAGCTGCCGCGCACCAGTTGCGGGCAGCCGCAAGCGACGGCTAAGATGTCAGCGGTTAGGCAAAGTTCGGGTAAATCTTGTGTCTTTCTATGAGCTATCGTAACCGTGCAATCCTCGTTTAAAAGCATTTGTGCCAGCGGGCGTCCTACGATTTGCGAACGTCCGATGACGACGGCTTTTAAGCCCGCTAAATTAGGCTCGACCGTCTTTAAAAGCTTTATGCAGCCAAGCGGTGTGCATGGCATGAGGCAATCCTTTTTTATTGCGAGCTTGCCGATATTTTCGGGAGTGAAACCGTCAACATCTTTCAACGGGTCAATAGCGGCGATGACTTTCGTTGCGTCAATGTGGTCGGGCAGGGGAAGCTGGACCAGAACGCCATTTATCCTATGGCTCTTACTTAGTTTTGTTACGAGTTTCAGCAGGTGCTTTTCCGAAGTGTTCTCGGGCAGGTGGTAAAGTTTTGTTGCTATGCCGACAAGCTTTGCTTTTCTGTCTTTGTTGCGGACATATATTAAGCTGGCGGGGTCGTCGCCTACCAGCACAATGGCAAGGGTCGGCTTCGCCTTAAGCGCGGCAATCTCGGCTTTGATTTCGCCGAGGTGTTTTTCGGCAAGAGCTTTGCCATCCATAACTATAACTTTGCGCATAACGCCTTCCTTAAATCATTGTCATTACCTGTTATTAACACTACTTTTTTGCGGGACGAAAGTCCAGAGATTATGGAAAAAGCACTGGGTGGTAGAGCGAAGGTTTTTGCCAGCGTCTTTATAAGAGCGGCGTTTGCAGCACCTTCGGCAGGTGGGGCGCTTACCGCGACTTTCAAATAGCATTTACCGTCGGCGTCCGTGAAAGTTTCCCCAAGAGCGTTTTTAGACGACTTCGGCGTGACGCGGACAAATAACTTTATGCCGTCTGCGGTGCTTTTTAAAAAGTTCGGTTCGAGGGATTTAGGACACTTTGTAAGCAAGGCGCGCTAAAACCTCCTCAACAAAAACCAGCGCTAAAATCAGCACAAAAGGCGATATGTCAATGTTCCCTATAGGCTTTATAACTCTGCGTATGCGCGATAATACAGGATATGTCAAAAGTGTCAGAATATCGCTTACTTTCAGGACATAACGGTTTCTCATATCCAAAATGCCAAGCAGCCTCAGCCAGTCGAAAACGACAGCGGCGATGACTATCATGTTGTAAATCGAGATTACCAAAATCAGGATTTGAATTATCGGAACAATTAAAATATCCACTTGTTTATCCTTTCAAAAACAATGCTATTTTTATGAAATCCTCTACCGGCAGGTTTTCGGCGCGAAGGTCGGACGCTATGCCCGCAGCTTCGCATATTTTTAGCGCGTCGCCAAGCGGTTTTAAAGAGGAGCGAAGCATTTTGCGCCGCTGGTTAAAAGCTACTTTTGCCACGGCTTCCAAAGTATCAAAATCCACGAGAGGTTGGTCTTTTTTAGGCGTAAAGTGCACTAGTGCCGAGGTGACTTTGGGCGCGGGAGTAAATACCGAAGGCGGCAGAATCATTTTTATGCTCGCATCGGTGAACGCCGCTGCCATTACGCTTAAACGCCCGTAGGCGCGAGTGCCGGGCAAAGCGACAATCCTGTCCGCCACTTCTTTTTGGAACATTAAAGTAAGCGATGAAAAAGATGTAATATGCTTTAGCCAGTGCATTAAAAGTATTGCCGAGATGTTATAGGGCAGATTTGCAATAACGCGGCGCGGTTCGGTGCCTAAGGTTTCAGTTTTTATTTCTAAAGCGTCGCCATTTATTATGGTTATATGTGTATCGCTCGCGCTAAGTGATTCTTTTATTTCATTTAATGCTAAAATACAGCGATCGTCCTTTTCAATTACTATAACATTACTTGCGCCAGCTCGTAAGATGGCGCGGGTGAGGCCGCCGGGGCCGGGGCCTACCTCAATGGTGGTGCCGGTGGCGACAGAGCCTGCCGAGCGGACGATGTCGTCTAAAATAAGCGAATCAAGAATAAAGTTTTGCCCTAAGCTTTTCTTTGGCAAAAGGTCATACTTCGCGATGACGCTTTTAAGCGAAGGAAGCGAAGCGAAAGGGATACTTTCGACGGCTGCGGCGAACTTGGCAGAGGCTGAGGTCATTTTAAAAGCGCTTTTCAATGATGGTGCTGCGCCTTAGTTCACGAAGTTTGCGGCGGGCAAGCATCTCCGCTTTTTGGGCTTCAAGCATTTGTTTTACTTTGTCTTCGGAAGGGATGGCAAGATTGCCCGCTTTGCCGGTTAAGTCCTTACACACCATGAAAAAGATATCCTTTTCTTCCGAGGAAAGAGGAGCGGAAATAGCGCCTTCACCTACATTTTCAAGCAGCGCTTTAATGCTGTCAGGCAGGGCGGAAAGAAGCGAAGTACCAAGCATGCCTGAGCCTTCATCATTTGCTTTTTTGCCAAGAGCTATAAATGCCGAGCAGGTTTTTTGCGCCGTAAGCTCGGTAATGAAGTCGGGATTTTTTTCCTTATACGCGGCTGGGACGGTTACTTTTGCCAATTCAAATTGCTTGGCGGTGCTGGAAAGCTTTTTATCTTTTAACAAAATGATGTGGTATCCCGCAGAAGTCTTTATCGGCAAAGATATTTGTCCGGCAGATAAAAGGGCAATGCTGTCTTCCAGCGATTTATCCAAAGAGCCTTCGGTTACCCAGCCCATATCCCCGCCTTCGGTCGCACTGGCACTTTCGGAAAACTGGCGGGCGAGCGAGGGGAAGTCGGAGCCTTCTTCAAGCGCTTTTAAAATATCAAGAGCGGTTTTATAGACCTCGGCATCCTTGGTGTAGTCGGCAACGGGCAGGAATATTTCGGATATATTGTAACTTGTTTTGTCCGAGGCAGCAGAGAATTCGGTAATCTTCTCTTTTACTTCGGCGTCCGAGATATTGACGCCGCCCCACAGCACCATACGAGTGTATTTCAGCCACGCAAGGTCGGCATCGACTTGCGAGCGCAAGGTATCGTAACTTACACCCATATCTTGCAGCTGCTTTTTAAGCTCACCGCGCCCAAGGTTGTTTTGCTCCTCAATCTTGCCGATGGCGTCATCAATTTCGTTGGCAGAGTTCTCTATACCGCTACGCTTCGCTTCCTGCTTTTTAAGAAGCTCGTCAATCATCATATCCAATATCTGATTTCTAAAATCCGCGCGGTTCTCCTCGGTGTCGGGAATCGATGAGGACTTCATAACAAAGTGTATTCGCGCAGTCAGGTCATAGTCGGAAATTACATCAGGACCTACGGTCGCAACAATGTTTACAGGGGAAGGTTCAGGCGCCTTTGCCGCGGTGGATTTCTTCGGTGCACAAAGAGCGTCAGTGCCAAACGAAAGGCAGAGCGCGAAGCAGATAAAAGCCAATAATTTTTTGTTCATAGTTGTCATTTTTAAAAGTTGCCTTAACCGGTTGCAGTTCTAAACAGCTATCACATTTCGGTAGCCTTTACCATACCCAATGTTTTGAAGTTGAATAACAAAAGGAACGAAGTGCTGCCTTGGTAATCGCGGTCGCGGGTGTATTCGCGCTTGACGCTGGCAGTTACACCGAAGCATTCGTCTTCGTAAGCAAGTGAGCTGCCCCATTCAATCGGTTGTCCCTTGCCGATTAAATTATATTGCCAGTAACCCTTAAGCAACCAGTATTGATTAAGCTTTACCGATGCGGATAAGCCGACTTCACGCCGACGGGGAAGGGTCGAATATTCGGTGATAATTTCTTTGGTGTTCATGTAGTAGCCGGATAACTTCAGCCAATCAAAGTTGAAGTTAAAATCAACTTCGTTTCTTTGCGGGGCAAAATCACCATGTGCTAAGCGGAAACGGTAATTAACGAAAAAGCCGTGCTGCGGAAGCGCTAATTCCAGCTTGCCAACATAGTCCGAAGAACGGTCGTAAAGCCCCGAGTTCTCGGAAAAAGCAGAGCTTTTGTTAAGGCGGTAACTTTGTCCGAAAAGGGCGGATATTTTACCCTTTTCATTGCCGTAAATACTCCATTGTAAGCCGTAGTTAATGCGCGCACCCGATTCTACGCGGTCGTAGCCGGCAAAACGGTTCGCCGAGAATAAGTTGGTTTCATCGAAGTTAAAATCCAAGCTGTCTTCGTTCGGGATTTCCTCGGGATTGCAGCCGTTAGGTGCGACTACCAAAGAGGCAATAGGCTCAATTACCTGATAGCTCGATTCTTCGGTTTTAATGAACGGATAACGCCATTCGACCGATAATTGCGGGAAAAGACGCCCGGTTGCGCCAGACCACTTTTCTCCTTTCGAGCTTACAAAGTAGTCATGGACAGAGTAGCCGTCCGCTCTCAGCGTCGCATCAATTTTGTATATCGAGCCGAGCGGGTCGGTATAGGGTAAGTGCCAGCCAAATTCGGTGTTTAATTTCTCTACACCCTTGGCAAGGTTAGGAACATCTTTTCCGGAACGCGTGATAACGCCCGCGTAGCTGTCAAAGGTAAAGTAGCCGTATTTTTCGGTGGGCGAGCCCATATAGCTGTAGGTCATAGCGGGAATGACTTTGGGCGAGGAATCGTTGGGGACATCGTTGCGGCGTTCTTCGAAAAAAGAGCCATAGAGCTTAAAGTATGACTTTTTGCCGAAGCCTTCCAGCGCAACAGTGTTTTCCAGCCAAGGTTCATTATATTTGCTTAGGTCGTATTTCTTTATGAAAGTGTCGTCAGAAACATAATTTAAGTCGCCCGTTAAACGCCAGTATTTGTTAATGTCGTATTCAAAGTCCGAAGTGAAGTATCCACGGAAATCTTTTTTCTTATCAGTAAAGGTAAAAGTGCCGTTTATGTCTAAAAAGCCTTTGGTAAATAAAGCTTCGTATTTGCCTTGGAGAAGGACGCCTTCCTTGGTCATAAAGCGCGGCGAAAAGGTGAAGTTTTGGTTGTTGTCAATCGCCCAGAAAAACGGTGTCGTCAATTCCAATCCCAATTCGCTGTCAGAGCCGAAACTCGGGGATAAAAAGCCGCTTTTCCTTTTTATTTTGGGGTCGGCATGGGAAAAATACGGCGTGTAAAGTATGGGGACGCCCTTGAAATCTATCCATGCATCATAATAGCGATAGGTTTGTTCTTCGTCGTCTTTTTCCACCGTGTCGGCGTGTATGGTCCATAAGGCTTTGCCGTCTTCGCAAATGTCGCAAGGGGAATAGCTGCCTTTGGTCAAGGTGGAAGTTTTGCCTTCGTTATAGGTGACTTCATCTGCTTCCATGCGCGACTTGTCCGCTAAAGTAATTCTGACACTCTTGGCGTTGCCTTCGGTAAACGAGTCTTTTACTTCCATCTCGTCGGTGAAAATAACCGTGCCGCCAGGGGATAAAAGCGAAACATTGCCCTCTGCGGAGATAAGGCTGCTTTGCGTGTCATAGGAAACGGAATCGCACTTCAATATCGTATCTTCCTGTTCAATGACAACATTACCGGACGCGATGACGATTTTGCTGTTGTCGTCATAGGTGATTTTATCTGCTTCCAAAGATATGGGCTTGTTTTCATCTAAGGTTAAATCTTTTATGCCGTAAATGTTGCTTGCCGCTGCCGGAAAAGCATAAAACACACATAAGGCAAAAAGGAAAAGGCGGAAAATGTTTAACGGCTTTTGCATCTTACGGGTTCGCTTTCTTAAATTTCTTTTGCTGCGCGATAAGGCCGTTTTTTATGGCTCTCAGCGGGCGATTTGAACAAAGAATATAAAGGCAGATGAGGCTAGGCAAAATCGCGTTTAAATACATCAGCGGAATAAGGTAAAGGTGCTTCGCCGAAAAGTTTTCTATGCCGAGTTGGGCGGATTCCACCAGCAGCATCAACAAGGCGGAAACAATGACTTTTGAGGTTTGCCCTTGGCGATTGTAACGCCCTTTTATCAGCAAGGTAACTGCCAAAAAGGCAAAGCAAATGTTATAAAGCGGCAGGACAAAGCGCTTGTTTAATTCTATCATAAAGGCAGGTTTTTCGTGCAGCACCGACATGAGTTCCGAAAAAGAAAGCTCGCGCGCGTCTTTTGCTCGTATGCCGCCACCTCCGCCTAATGCGCCAAAGTCCATGGTGTAGCGGTCAAAATACAAAACCGCAAAGCGTCCCGTCTTGGCGTTCAGTTCCTGACGCGAGCCGTTTTCTATTACCGCTTTAATGCTTGAGCTGTCGCCCATTATCATGCCACGCTCGGCGATTATGGTTTCTTTGCGGCCGTCACGTTGGTCGTGGATTAAAAGCCCATACATCACTCCGTCACTGTCCCTTTTCCTTACATAAACGGTAAGACCTTTGCCGATTTGGTTAAATTCACCTTCCTGCAAAAGGACGTGCGAAACATCATTCTTTATAGTCCATTGCAGTTCTTTAAAGTCAATGACCGACTCCGGCACCAGTTTGAATGTCATTACATAGGATAAAAGCGCAAGAACTATGGCAATAATGATAGCCGGCTCGGCGATTCGTAAGGGGTGAAGACCCGCGCTGCCGGTGACCGCAAGCTCTTTATCCGTGCTCATGCGGTTATACACAAAAAGGCAAACGGCAAACAGTGCTATCGGCAGTAAAATTACCAGAAAGTTCGGAAGTAAAAGCGCCGTAAGCCTTATAAACAGCCAGACAGAAAGCCCCTTGGTTACGATCATATCAATCAGGCGCAGCGACTGAGTCAGCCATACAATTGCCAGCATAACTACAAGTACTATCAGTAGTCCTACTACAATTTGCTTCATTATGTATAAATTAAGCGTTCGCATATTGCGGGGGAGTATATATTAAAAGCCCTAAAAAAGCAAGAAAGGGTTGAGGGTAATGAGAAATGAGAAATTAGAAATGAGAAAGGAAAAATGCAATAATCCTTAACCCGTAGTTTTAACGCTTTTTCAAGTGTGCCAAGGGGTGGGCAGTATTTACAAGATTCTTTAGTCTGTCGGGCAGGATGTGTGTGTAAATTTCGGTCGTGGCGATATCCGAATGCCCCAGCATCATGCCTACCGAACGTAAATCCGCATCGTGGGCGATAAGGTGGCTGGCAAAAGAATGCCGCAAAACGTGGGGCGATACCCGCGAAGGCGATATGCCTGCCGCAACAGCAAGCTCTTTAAGCATTTTAAAGCAGGCGTCGCGCGTTATGTGGCCTTCTTTTGCAAACGAAGGGAAAAGCCATTTGGAATCACGCCCTTTTTTCAAAAGTTTTTCGCGCTCTTTCAGCCATGCGTTTATGGCTTCCAGGGCGTTCGGATTTAAGGGGACAAGGCGCTCTTTTCTGCCTTTGCCGAGGACGGTGATGCTACCATAGCCTTTTATTACGCTGGCGAGGGGAAGAGCGCAAAGTTCCGATACGCGCATGCCCGTCGCGTATAAAATCTCTACAATCGCGGTGGTCTTAATGTGCGTTTTATTTGGCAGAGCGCGCGCAGTTTCTATCAGCCTTGTGATTTCGTCTTCGGACAGATATTTGGGAAGGGATTTATCTTGTTTCGCCCCTTCAATATTGTCGGCGGGGTTCTCTTTTATAAGATTTTCAGAGAACAAAAAGCGATAAAACTCCCTTATGGCGGAAAGGCGGCGGCAGCAGGTTTTGGGCGACATGCCCGCGCCGTCAAGCGAGGCGATATAAGCTTCTATATCAGCGCGCCTTGCCTGGGACAAAGTCTTTTTCCTGCCGGTAAGAAAGGCGGTAAAGTCCTTTATATCCCTTTGATAAGCGGAAATCGTGTTGGCCCCCGCGCCTTTTTCCGCTCGCATCATGTCTAAAAAGGCTTCAAGGTGGTGCATGGCGAGCTAGTTATCGGCTATAACTTGGCGGGTGATGTTCTTTTCTATGGTTTCGGTTTCTATCTCTATGTCAAAGGTAACCGTGTAAACCAAAGCGAAAAGAAAAGTAATTAAAACAGCGATAACGCCAATCTTTTTTCCCGAAATGCGTCTTTTTTTCATATCTGCCCCTTGTGTTATCAGTTAAAGATATGTAGATTTTACGCCGAATAAAATTAAACATCAACACGCTTCGGAGATGCAAAAATTGTCAGCTAAACCTGATAAAATAATAATGATAGTCGGGATTATGGGAAGCGGAAAAAGTTCGGTGGGGCGATGCTTGGCAAAGCATTACGGCTTGCCTTTTGCGGATTCGGATGCCGAAGTCGAAAAAGCGGCAGGTTGCTCGGTTAAGGATTTTTTTGAGCTGTATGGAGAGGATGAGTTTCGTGCTTGTGAAAAGCGCGTGCTGAGGCGGCTTTTGAATGGTGATGCTTGCGTGCTGTCGTCGGGCGGAGGATCCTATCTTAACGAAGAAACGCGCGCACTTGCTAAGGAAAAAGCCATAACCGTGTGGCTTAAGGCCGATGCTAAAGTGCTGTTTTCGCGACTTAAAGGGCGCAAGCGGCGTCCTAATGTTCCCAGTAATCCCGATGACCTTAAAGTCGCTATTGATTCTTGGATTAAGCGTGGCGAGCCGGTTTATGCAGGTGCCGATGTCGTTATCCAAAGCAGAGAGGAAAGCGCCGCCGCAACTGCTGAGCGCGTCATTGCGGTAATTGATGAAATGCTTTTAAAATGAGGCGGTCGTATCGAGTAAAAAAGCCAAAAGAAGTGTTTCCTCCTTGTGATGTTAAAGGGTGCGAGAAGGAAGGGTGTTGTCGTGCACCTAAAGACAGGACGCTTAAAGAATACTACCACTTTTGCCCAGAACATGCCGCAGAATATAATAAGAATTGGGACTATTACAAAGATATGTCGGCGGACGATATCGAGCGCACCATTCGTGAGGATACCGTGTGGCAAAGACCGACTTGGGCATTCGGCAAGAAAGCTAAAATCAGCGATCCTTTGGGGATTTTGGGTGAGGCAAACGGTGCTGGATCGACCGTGCCCAAAATGGATAAAGAAACCGAGCAGGCGATGCAGGTTTTGGGGCTTACTCCTCCCCTGACCAAGGATAAAATCAAGCGCAAATATCGCGAACTCGCAAAGCAATATCATCCCGACAAAACCGGTGGTGACAAAGGAGCCGAGGAGAGGTTTAGGGTTATTACCGAAGCATACAACAAACTTAAAAAACTAATTTTATAAACTGACCTTCATCCTAGAACTCGTATTGTGCTTGGAAGCCGAACATATTGCCGTGGCCTTTATATTCGGTGTCAAGTCTGGTGCCATTGCTGACATTTAAGCTTTTGTCCTTGGCATTGAACAAGTGTGCATAGCCGACATCAAAAGTGAAGGCCTTATACTTGTAACTTGCGCCAAACGAAATCCAATACTTGTCCGTGTCGGGAATACGTGCAGTGCGATACTTTGAGTTAGGCACGGGGGTCTGGTCGTAGGAAACGCCCGTTCGGAATGTCCACGAAGGCGAAAAGTAATAATCCACACCCAGTGCAAATGTCCACGAATTTTCCCAGTTTTCCGGTATGCGTATGGTTCCGGCATAAGGGCTTTTTGTGTCCATGATAAAGGTGTCAAACACTTCCCACTTTGTCCATCTTGCTTGTCCCGAGAAGCCAAAGTTTAAGCCTTGCGGTTTCCAAAATGCCGAAATGGTGAGCTGGTCAGGAAGAGTCATAGTCGATTCTGCTGCCCATTTACCGGTAAGGTTTATAACGCCAGGGACACCTGCATTTCGCCATGTTAAATGACCTTTTACCGTGTGCGCATTGTTTGCACGGTAAGCAACACCAAAGCGCATATCCTTTATCGGCTCATACATCAAGCCAAAGTTAAAGGCATAGTCCCAGCCGTCAAGTTGCATCTGGCTTTCCGAGCCGGGAATCCCACCGGTCGGAGAAAGGGGAAAAGGTACTTGGTTGGTAAGATTGCCGTAAACATAGCGAGCGATTACCGTAGCGCCGACACTAAATTGTGGCGTGACTTTATAAGCTCCGCCCAAGGCAATGTCTAAAACATCTAATTGCGAAATAATAGCGTGAGTCGCGCCATACCACTCGTCGTTATACTCGGTCGCAAGCCCGAAAGGCGTGTAGATCCCCATGCCTAAGCTTAACTTATCGTTCGGATTATACTGTGCAAAGCCGTGCGGCAGAGTTGGGATAAGCCTTATCCTGCCTGTGGGAGCGGCGGTGTTGATTCGCTCGCCCGTGGCGGCGTTATAAAGTCCGCCTTTGGCGTCAGAGTAAAGTTGCACCCAAGTTACACCTAACTGCATGCCTGACTTTTTAAGCGTCATGCCCGCGGGGTTAAAGGCAATAGCAGAATAGTCGTCGCCGACTACGCCTGCTCCCGCGAACGAACGTCCAAGGTTTGTCATCGAATATTCATTAAGTTGATAGCCTCCGGCAAAAGCCTCTGTGCTACATAATAAAATCGCGGCAGCACTTATCACAACCTTAGATATTTTAAGCATTTTTAATCCTTTTGTAATATTTGTAATAAAAAGAAACCAGGTTGCTTTATATCTTATTTCTTGCTAAGAATGTAAAGTAAGCACTTTAAGGGCGGATAGGTTCTTTCGGGATACTGACGTCGGTAAATAAAGGAAAAAGGATGAGAAAAAATTTAAAAGATTTGCGTAATGCCGATGATGCTAAAGAGTATTTGGCGGAGATTACGGTGAGCCTTATCGGCGATCGCAGAAAAGTGCAAATTATAGCTATTTTAATGAACGGAACTAAACGCTTCGGTGAGCTTAAAAAAGAGCTTGGCGATATTACGCAAAAGGTGCTGACTTCAAATTTGCGCGCGATGGAAAAAAGCGGACTCGTTATCAGAAATGTCTATGCACAAATTCCGCCAAAAGTTGAATACACTCTTACTTCCGTCGGCTATAGCTTAAAGCCCGTTTTGGAGACTATGTCCGAGTGGGCGGCTCAATACAAAATGGCAAAATCCATTTTATAAAATCCAAATAAAGCATCGTCAAATTAGCGCTATTGCGAGTCTCGCAAAATCCACGTACTTCTGTGTACGCTAGGATTTTGCTCACTCTTATATCACTAATAGCACGACGCTTTCTTTGGATTTTTAGAGGCTTTAAGTACGTTGGGAAAATCCTTGCCCTTGTTTCACAAATAGCAAGCCTATTTCTTTGAATTTTTTGGGGTATGGTTTAAGGGTTAACTGGATGTGTGAGAATGATGAAGGGGGTGGAGAAGGGCGGTTTATTTTGGCGCGCTCGGCGGGGGTGGAAATTCCTATTTGGCTTCGCCAAACAGGCACCTTTCGCGGCGTAAGGTTCGCGCTTCTTAAAATCGCGCTCACCAACTTCCCGCTCCGAACCCAATTGTGGGTTCTCGCCCCACCGAAGCTATTAAAAAACCACCCTTGACGGGCGGTTTATTTTGGCGCGCTCGGCGGGGGTGGAAATTCCTATTTGGCTTCGCCAAACAGGCACCTTTCGCGTCGTAAGGTTCGCGCTTCTTAAAATCGCGCTCACCAACTTCCCGCTCCGAACCCATTGTGGGTTCTCGCCCCACCGAAGCTATTAAAAAACCACCCTTGACGGGCGGTTTATTTTGGCGCGCTCGGCGGGGGTCGAACCCACAACCTTCGGCTTCGGAAGCCGACACTCTATCCAGTTGAGCTACGAGCGCATCATTTCAGAGGGTGCAGAGTCTATATGAAAAATATCTTTTTTGAAAGAGTTATTCGTACTTCGCCCAATTGCCTTCAATAATCGCGTCAAGGCTGTCTAAGTCGTCGCCGAATAAGCTCGAGTATATCCAGTAGTTCGCCAAAATCTTTTGCACAAAACCGCGCGTTTCCTTGGAAGGTATGCTTTCAATAAACAGTAAGGGGTCTTCCTTATAATCCATGCGCTTGTTCCAACGGTAAAGATTGCCGGGACCCGAATTATACGCAACAGCAAGGAAAATAAGATTGCCGTCAATAAACCTATCCTTCAAAAGGCGGTAAATATAGGCTTGTCCGATTTCCAGATTGTAACTCGGTTCGGCAAGCCTTTTAGTCGAATATTCCAGTCCTAAGGACCTGGTTATTTCTTTCGCCGTCGAAGGCATGAGCTGCATAAGTCCTTTTGCTCCTACTTTGCTGACGGCGTTGTTGTTAAAGCAGGATTCCTGGCGCACAAAAGCATAAACCAGTGCTTTTTTTACTTTCCAGCCGGAAAGGGGTGCCCAGTTCGGCGCAGGATAGTTCGCGTCCGAGTCGGTCATTTTGCCCGAAAGGCTTACCATTACTTTGGAAAGTTCTCCCAAATCGTTCTTTTCCGAAAGGTCGATAAGTCCGCTCTTAACGGAATTGCCTGCCTTTACATAAAACTTTAAAAGCTCGTCCTCGGCATACTTGTCAAGTCCTACCTGATAAAGAGCAATCGCTCGCTGTACAGGGGTTTTGCTGATGACGGAATCCTCGTCACCGTCGTCGGATTCGGGGCGCTCCCATTCATGATCAATGCTTTCGCCAAGTCCGCGCCTTGCCAGAATACCGTAGAAATGGCGCGGGGTTTTAGCGGCAAGTTCAAGCCACTTTTGCGCTTCGTAGCTGCTGCCGAGTTTAAAGCATGCGCGCGCTGTCCAAAAAGCCGCTGCCGACTTTAAAGCTGCCTTTGTTTTGGGATTGGAAGCGGCAGCTTCAAAAGCTTCTTTCGCATTTTCATATTCGCCGATGCGCCAGTAAATCAGCCCGGCTACCCATTCGCCGATAGGAAAGATTTTTCCCGAGCGGGCGATAGCGGGCTCGATAACTTCCAGCGCCTTATCATCGCGAAGGTCGGTGAAGTACAAAAAGGCAAGTGCGATTTTGGCGGCGTCAATTTCGGAAGGCTTAAATACGGACTCAGCTTCCTTGCTTGTAATCAGATTGTAGGCAATAAGCGTTTTGCCGCGATTGATGGCGGATACAATTTTGTGCATGGTGCGCTTTGCTAAAACTTGCTTCTCAGGAGGCAGGTTAGCGAACTTTTTACCCGTAATCAGGTCAATCGGGTTTGAAAGAGTGTAAGAGCTGCACGCACCTGAAGGAATCGTATCCACGTCCTTGGGTTTCTTTATGGAAAAAGAAGCGCCTTTTAGTTTGCCGAGCTCGTAAATTCTGCCCGCTATGGGAAGGTCGGAATACTTGTTCATCCATGCGATTGCCTCTTTCGATTTGGTTTTCCATGTCGCAGATTCCAGATACCTTTGCCCTAAGATGTAGCCCATAAGGATTTTGTTATCCAGCTTGGCTATGACTTTGTCCGCGTCTTGCCAGCGTTCTTTTTCCTGCAACGCCTTTATCTTTTTGTAAAGCTCTATATCACTTGCGGATAAAAAGCCGTGGCGCAAGACGATAACTCTGGCAGCGGCTTCTTTGTCGGCGCTTTCATCCGTTCCCGCAAGGGCGTCGCCCGAGTAATCCGATACGCTCAGCACGGCAAACAAAACCGCAATCGCGGACAAAGCAAAAACTTTCAAGGCGTTCTTTATTTTCATCGCTTCTTTACAAGGGTTTAACGGTTTTTTCTATTTAAAGCTTACGATGCTTTTGCATTTATCTTCGGGGACATCTACGACTTTGCCGGCAGCAGTAAACGAGCGCATCATGCACTTCTCAATAGTGAGTTTCGGTTCCTCGCCCATGGTGTAGCAGCCCGAGCCTACCAGAGCGTAACGCTCAGTCTTTAAGTCGCCTGCGGTAACGCCGGCAATGCTCAAGTTGGTGGAAAGTCCCGGCCACTTTATACTTAGGATCAAAGCGTCAAGCATCATTTTGGTGTTGTTTTCAACATAAAAAGTCATTTGGCAGAAGGTTTGCCCGCCAAAAGTTTTTTTGATGCTGAAATCGTCATAGTAAATGGTGATGTTAGCGTCTTTCGGCATGGCAAAGCCTGCGGAAGTTCCGGTCGGAGTCGGTATGTTGGCAGGTCTCACAACCGGGGTGGCCGGTTTTACATACTTACGCTTGCCGCTGTTGTCATCTTTACCCGTATCGGGCTTTACATCAGAGGCGGCAGTGGGAACGTTCTGCTCGGTCGCTTTACCATACTGGGCAAAGGATGAGGAAGTGCCGATTAAACAGGCTAAGCCGAAACATAAAGTGAAAACTAAAAAACGCTGCATAGTCTTTCTTTCCAAAAAGTTTTTTCTTTTATAACGCATTTTTTATTTTTTTAATACTGTTTTTTCTTTTTTTAGGTTTTATAATCCCCGAAAAACTTTTTCCATACTTGTTTTTAAGGGGGATTGATGAAAAATAACAATAAATACTTTTTCTGCGGAATAGGGGGCAGCGGAATGAGCGCGCTTGCCAAAGCCCTTAAAAATAAGGGTGCAGAAGTGACGGGGTCAGACAGGAATCTTGAAGCGCCCGCAGTGAAAGAGTTGGAAAAGCTTGGAATTAAAGTGTTTACGCAAGACGGCGCGGGGGTTCCCGATGGAGCCGTCTTTGTTGTATCTTCCGCGGTCGAAGATACGGTGCTTGATGTCGTGCGCGCCAAAGATTTGGGGCTGGTTATTAAAAAGCGTGCCGAGATACTGGCTGAGATTTTGCATTCGGGCAAGGGAGTAGCAGTCGCCGGTACCAGCGGAAAAACTACGACAACCGCTATGCTCGGGTGGATTTTGGACTTTAACGGTATGAATCCCGACATTATGAACGGCGGAGTTATGCTTAACTATGAGTCTAATGTGCGAATGGGTGGCGGTGAGGTCATTGTTGTTGAGGCAGATGAAAGCGACGGAAGTATCGAACTTTATACTCCTTATGTCGCTTTGGTCACAAATATATCGCTGGATCATAAGCCTTTGGAAGAGCTTAGGGTGTTGTTCAAAGATTTCGTGAAAAGAGCCAAATTCGGAGCGGTGCTTAATGCCGATTGCCTTGAAGCTGAGGCTCTTGCAAAAGTTAATCCCAACACGATTACTTTTTCTGCCGAAGGGCGAAAGGCTACTTTTGTGGCAGAAGATATAAAGATTACTCCACAAGGAAGCTCGTTTGTCGTGAATGGGGTAAAATTCGAAATGTTGGCAGTCGGGCGGCATAATGTCGCGGATGCCATGGCTGCACTTTCGGCGGCGTTTATGCTGGGTGTGCCTTTGGAGAAGTCTGCTCAGGCCTTAAAAGAGTTTAAAGGCGTGCACAGGCGGATGGAGTTGATGGGCGAGGTGGGCGGTATAAAAGTATTTGACGATTTTGCTCATAATCCCGCAAAAATTGAGGGGACGTTACACGCTTTGAAGGAGGCTTATCCCGAAGCTGCTATGTTCGTCGTGTTCCAACCGCACGGATTTGCTCCTACCAAACTGATGAAAGACGGATTGGTTGATGCTTTGGACAGGACGCTTTCCAAAGATGACAGAGTGATTTTCCTTAATATTTTCTATGCCGGCGGTACGGTGGCAAAAGATATTTCCTCGGCGGATTTGGTCGAGGTTTTAAAGGACAGAGCCGGTGTGCATTCTTTTTATTCTTCCAAGCGCAAGTGGGCTTTAAAATATATCAAAGATCGTGCGAAAGCCGGAGATATTGCCGTGATTATGGGTGCGCGCGATGATACTCTTTCCGACCTGGCAAAAGAGCTGGTCGAAGGGCTTAAGTGATGTTTGCGCCGCTTGAAACAGGGAACAAAATCGGGCTTGTTTGCCCGGCAAGCCCTGTTTCGAAGGCGGATTTAGCGGTGGCCGAAAACAACATAAAAAAGCTTGGCTTTGTGCCGGTGCGCGGGAGTAGTGTACTTGCAGCAGAGCGATTTTTGGCGGGGGCGGACGAGTCGCGGGCAGCGGATATCAATGCTTTCTTTGCCGATGATGATATAAAGGCAATCTTTGCGGTTCGCGGCGGATATGGCTCGGCGCGGATTTTGAATTTGCTCGACTATGATGTGATTGCTGCAAAACAAAAGCTTTTTGTCGGTGTTTCCGATGTTACCGCTTTGCAAAACGCGATGCTTAAAAAAGTCGGGCTGGTAGCACCTTCGGGAGTGATTTTGAAAAATGATTTGGGCGAGCGGACAAAAGAAACTTTGCTCAAGTGCTTTGCAGGCGGAAGCTTTTCTTTGCCGCTGGGCGATTTCGCCAGAAAAGGCGCAGCGGACGGGCGGCTTATCGGCGGGTGCCTGTCCGTGTTTGTGGGGCTTTTAGGCACGGAATACATGCCCGAAGTGCAAGGAAATATCTTGGTTTTGGAAGATGTCAGTGAGGAACCTTATGTCATAGACAGGAACTTGCGCCAGCTTCTAAACGCCGGGGTCTTTAATGCAGTAGGCGGAGTCGTTTTCGGGCAGTTTTACAAATGTAAGCCGAAAGATAAGGCCGACGGGACGGTGAATGAAGTCATTTCAGAGTATGCAAACATCATTCCTTGTCCCGTGGCGATTAATTTTAATTACGGGCATCAGTCGGATTCCTTTGTCATTCCTTTGGGAGCGCGGTGCGAGATGTCGTCCGTGCAAGGGCAGCTTACGGTTACGATGTAGGTGCCTTTTATCCAAATTACTTCAGGGACTTATTATAGCTTAAAAAGTTAAGGCTGGCACGGCCATAGGTCTTTACTTCATTAAGGGTGAAGCCTTCGGGGGGTGTAAAATCTTCGCCCGTTTCGGTTTCCGCGATGATAAGGCTTTCTTCGCCAATCCAACCGGTTTTTGCCAAGTATTCCAGAGCCGGGGCGGTGAGTCCTTTTCTATAAGGGGCGTCAAGGTAAATTACATCAAAAGTCGTCTTGGCTTTGGGCATTTTCAGAACATCACCGTAAAGAACCGATTTCATCGTCAAATCGTCGGAAAGAGAAGAAAGGCTTTTTGCTATTATTTTGGCGGCGATTTTGTTCTTTTCGGCAAAGACTACGAACTTTGCACCGCGGGAAAGGGCCTCTAATCCGAATGCGCCCGAGCCGGCAAAGGCGTCCAAAAAGGTGACATCATTCCACGAGGAAAGGCGCGAGGTAAGGGCGGAAAATGCCGCTTCTCTTGCTCTGTCCGAGGTGGGGCGTGTGATTTCGGGAGGGGGAGAGGAAAGGTGTCTGCCCCTAAATCTGCCGCTTATGATGCGCATTTTTCCTGTTCCTTTCAGCGTTTTTCGCAAAATCAAGATTTTTTCCTAAAAGGTCTTTTATCGTTTTGGCAGGGACCTCATCAACTTCGCCTTTGCCAAGGTTGCCAAGCTGGAAGGCGCCGTAACTTATGCGGATAAGGCGGGTGACGGAAAGTCCGAAAAACTCCATCATCTTGCGGATTTCACGATTCTTGCCCTCGGTTATGGTGACTAAAGCCCAAGTGTTTGTGCCTTGTTTCTTTTCAACCGTCAGTTCGGCGGAACCGTATTTTATGCCGTCTATGTGGATGCCTTTTTTAAGGCGGCCGATGATTTCGGGTGTGATTTCACCATGAACGCGGACACGGTATTTCCTTTTCCAACCGGTTAAGGGGCTTTCCATAAAGCGCGCCGCTTCGCCGTCATTGGTGAGCAAAAGCAGGCCTTCGGAATTAAAGTCAAGCCTTCCTACCGAGATGACGCGCGGCAGGGATTTTGGCAGGTTTGCAAAAACCGTGGGGCGCCCCGAAGTGTCTTTGTGCGAGGTAATAAGTCCCGCCGGTTTGTGATAGCGCCAAATCCTTGTTTCTTCCGCCTTTTCAAGAGGCTTGCCGTCAACGGTGATTATGTCTGCGGCGGTGACATTTAAGGCGGGCGAAGTAATTTTTGTTCCGTTTACCGTGACTTTGCCCGATTCTATCAGCGCTTCGGCCGCACGCCGTGAGCAGACTCCCGCTCTTGCTATGACTTTGGCAATGCGCTCTGCTGCTTTTTTAGATGTTTCCATTTGGCCTTGTTTCCTTTAGGATGAATTTATTATGAATGATGAGAAAATGCAAAAGATTATAACGCTGGCGATTGAAAAAGCCGAAGCCGCCTTTCTAAAAGGCGAGATTCCCGTCGCTGCCGTTATATTCCACTTGGAAACGGGCGAAGTGATTGCCGCTGTAGCTAATGATAACGGCAAGAAAAGCAATGCTACTAATCACGCGGAGATGCTGGCGATTGCTAAGGCTTCGGAAAAGGTCGGGAATCGGTATTTGTCCGAGTATGGAATCTTTGTGACTTTGGAGCCTTGCCCGATGTGTGCGGCGGCGATTTCTTTTGCCAAAATACCTCTTTTACTGTTCGGTGCCGAGGATGAAAAAGGTGGTGGGGTCATGCATGGTGCGCGGATTTATGAAACGCAGAAAAACCTTTTTATTCCAAAAGTTACGGGCGGAATAGAAAAGGAAAAATGTGCGGCTCTTTTAAAAAAGTTTTTTAAAAATATGCGTGAGGCAAAAAATGGAAAAGCCTGAGGCTTTAGTAAAGGATGATACGGTGCTGTCCGTTTCGGCGTTGTCCGCTCTTTTAAAAGGGGTGGTCGAAACGGCTTTCACAAAAGTTAAAATCAGAGGTGAGATTTCGGGTGCGAAGCATGCCGCTTCGGGGCATATTTACTTTACCTTAAAGGACGAGGACGCGGTGATTGATGCGGTGTCTTGGCGCGGGCAAAATGCCGGCTTTGCAAGCCTTATTAAGGACGGGTTGGAAGTCGTTGTTACCGGCAAAATCACTACTTATCCCATGCACTCAAAGTATCAGATTGTGGTGGACAGTTTGGAGCCCGCGGGCGAGGGGGCTTTGTTAAAGCTTTTGGAAGAATTAAAGAAAAAGCTGGCGGCTGAGGGTCTTTTTGATGTGGGGCGCAAGAAGCCTATACCGTATCTTCCTCAATGTATCGGTGTGGTTTCTTCGCCTACGGGTGCCGTTATCAGGGACATTATTCATCGCGTAAAAGACAGGTTCCCCATGCGAGTCGTGCTGTGGCCTTGCCTTGTGCAGGGGGCGGAAGCGGCGGAGAAAATCGCCGAGGCAATCGAAGGGTTTAACCGCTTTGACGGAGTGGATTTCCCAAGGCCCGATGTTTTGATTGTCGCTCGCGGGGGTGGAAGTATTGAGGATTTATGGCCTTTTAACGAGGAAATCGTGGTCAGAGCGGCGGCAAAGTCCGATATCCCTATTATCTCGGCGGTTGGGCATGAGACGGATACTACCCTTATCGACTATGCTGCGGATTTGCGTGCGCCTACGCCTACGGGGGCGGCGGAGCTTGCTACTCCCGTAAGGGCGGAACTTTTGAGCCAAGTTATAAAAAGCAAAGGGAGAATCGGGGACGCAATAAATCGCATTTTAAGCGAAAACCAAACGCGAGTCGAAGGGCTTTGCCGCGGGATTCCCAACCTTAAAGAGCTGGTCGAAATGTATGTGCAAAGGCTGGACGAGAAGACCGAGAGGCTTGATGCCGACTTTAAGGCCTATATAAAAAGTGTCACGGATAAGTTGGGATTCTTGGTCAGAAACTTGGAGCTTTGTTCTTATAATCGTGTGCTGGAGCGGGGCTTTGCGCTGGTCACTAATGCGGGAGGCAAACTTGTTTCTTCGGCAAAGGCAGTGCTTCCTTGTGATGCTTTACGCATAAAATTTGCCGATGGTGAGGTGGCGGTTACGGCAGACGGGGCGCAGATTAAAAAAGCCTCTGTGCGGGCAAGGTCAAAGGGCGAGGATTCGCAAGGGGACCTTTTTAGTAATTAGGAATCGGAGAGCGAAAAATGCAGAAGATTTTTGTCTTTATAATGACGGTGTGTATAGTGGCGGCAGGCTGTGCTTTTGCTCAAGGCGGCTATACGACTTTGCTTGTAAGCGAAGGGATCGAGCAGGGCGGAATCGTCTATGGCAAAACTGATGTCGGGACGAAGGTTTTTGCTTTTGACGAGGAGTTGCCCGTGAGCAGCAAGGGAGAGTTTGTGTTCGGAGTCGGGCGCGATGCGGACGAAGTGACAATCGTCGCTATCGGGCAGGACGGGAATAAAATCTTCCGACCCCTTAAAGTGAAAAAGCGCGCGTGGAATATACAGAAAATTGACGGACTTGCTTCTAATATGGTCGAGCCCTCCGAGGAAGAAATGGAAAAAATCCGCGAGGACAGTTTCTATATCAAGCGCGCGCGCGGTATTGTTTCAAAGGAGCAGTTTCCTTTGTGCTTTAAAAAACCCGTCAGTGGTGAAATCAGCAGCTTTTTCGGCTCGCAAAGAATCCTTAACGGTGTGCCGAAAAGCCCTCACGGCGGTATAGATATCAGAGCAAAAGAGGGGACGCCCGTGGCGGCCGCGGCAGACGGAATTGTATCACACGTGAATGAGGACAGCTTTTATAACGGCAAGCTTGTTATCATCAATCACGGCTATGGGATATCCTCGACCTATGCGCACCTTAGCAAAATAAATGTAAGCGAAGGGCAAAAGGTGAAGCAGGGCGATATTATCGGCTTGGTCGGATCTACGGGACGGTCCACGGGGCCGCATTTGCACTTCGGAGTAAGTTGGCGGAATGTGTATGTTGATCCGCAAACGGTCTTTATGATTACCGAAAGGAATTGTAAGTAGGAGACTGCGCCTGATTACTCATTACTAATCAGGCGTAGCCGTTAGCGAACTTTTGCCAGAGTAAAACAATCACGAGCTGTGGCAGCGCTGAATAAAGCTGCACAAGTGATTACAGTGGTGAAAGCGGCACAAACCGCAATAGTATTTGGCGAAAGAGTGCCAATGCCGTTTATCGTTGCTTTGCCAAGAATGATCGCCACTGCACCGCAAGCCGCCGCTAAGCCGCTGTACACGGTGCCAATAATTTTTAATCCATTATTACCCATTTGTTATTTACTCCCAATAAGAATTGAAAATCGTATTAAGGATAATTCTTTACATCTTTTTGTCAAGAAAAAGGTGATGGTGAAAGCTCCTCAAGTTAGGGCGCTAGCCTTAAACTTTAAATACCAAGGGATTTTGCGAGGACTTTGTTCTTTGCTTTTAAGGAGTCGGTAAGAGCGGATACGCTACCGGAATTGTTTTGCAAAATTGCCGCATACTCACTTCTGTAGGTCATTACCATACTTACGCCCTCAACAATCAAGTCTGCAATTTTATAGTCGCCATCGTTGTTTTTAAGACGCCAAATGAGGTTTATAGGCTTGGTGTTAGGGTCGGGAGAAATAACTTTGGAGTCGACGTAAATTTGTCCCGTTTGCGCAGGACGTGTGCCATTTACCGCTATGGTCTGTCCCGCGTATTCCTTGAACCTGCCCGCCCAAGTAAGGACAACGTTTTCCGTAAAGGTGTCTTGGAAAGATTTTCTTTCATCTGCCGAGGCGGTTTTGTATGCTTTGCCCAGCACAAACTTGCTTATAAAAGGAATGTCGCAATTCTTCTTAAACACGGTGCGAAAGTCGTTTACCCGTTCGGATTCTTTATTATCTTTTACGAAGATTTTGTGAATAAAAGTATCAGCCAGAGAGTCAACAAAAACTATCGCGGGGTCTTTAACACTTACTTTATCTGCGGCGTGAACGGCAGGCGAAAAAAGCATAAGTCCAAGAGCAAAAAGCGCCAACAAAAAAGCCTTCATTTTTTATTTTCCTTTATAAAAACAAATTACGAGTCGTGAAAATTTTTTACTAGTAATCGGAGTTAAAGTCAAAATCATAATTCTCTGTTACGGGTCTGCCCCTGTCGATGACTTTCATATTCGCCGAGATACTATGGCGACGATTTTGCAGGTACATGCTGCGCATGGCGGCGTAAGGATCAACCGAGTTCAGCTTAATATCGTCAGTGATGGTCAGAGCTCTTGCTCTGGTGTCAAGAACCTCGGCGCCGAACCTTACCCAATCAAGGTCGCTTATGTTTTGGTTGTTCGGGTTAAGCGCTAAAATGTTTATGGGTTGCAGGAAGAAATCTACACCTTTGCCGATGCCATCACGAATGGTCGAGGGACCCAGTAAAGGAATTACAAAGTAAGGACTTTCCGTTACGCCCCATTTGGCAAGTGTTAAACCAAAATCCGTCTTTGTTTCGGGAATGTCCAAGGCACTGGCAACATCAAGCGTGCCTAAAAGACCGAAAACCGTGTTCGTCATAAACCGTCCTACTGCTACTCCCGCCATATCTGCGTTGCCTTGGAGCGCATAATTTATCGCCGATACCGGAGTCGTAATGTTATCAATAAAGTTGGCAATTATGTCCTGCATAATAACGGGGACAACCGTCTTATACACCATGGCAAGCGGACGAATAATGACAGTGTCGATGATGTCGTTAAAGGTATAAATACCGCGGTTTAACGGCTCTAAAGGATCATCTTTATAAGAGGGAGACGATGTACTGGCGCAGGCGGAAAGCAACAAAGAAAGCGCTAAAAAACCGCTTAAAATAAGTTTTTTCGTCGTTGCCATTACCGTTGCCTTTTAAAAAAAAGATTTAAATATAATTATTTCTGGCAACCAAAATAGCAGAGACTCGGCGACTTTGTAAAGGAGAAAAAAGTTTAGTTTATTCGTATTTCGGATTACTTTTAAGTTCTTCCTCAATCACGGGAATTACATCTTTGACTTTGGAAACTACGGTAAAGATTTTGCGGTGGTGTTCTTTGGCAAAACCGTGGCGAATGGTTTCATCTATAAGCCCTACTAAATGGTCCCAAAATCCGTCTATATTAACAAGGATAATGGGCTTATTAATCTCGCCGATTTGTTTCATGGTTAAAATCTCAAAGAACTCGTCCAGCGTTCCTATGCCACCGGGCAAAAAGCAATAGGCATCCGAGCGGTTAAACATGATGTCCTTTCGGATGTGCATACTTGAAACGACCATTAACTCATCTAAGTCAAAATTAGGTGTTTCAAACTTGCGCAGATGAGGAGTCACAACTCCTACTACTCTGCCGCCGTTTTTCTTGGCTTGCGTGGCGACCGCACCCATAATTCCGTTGAAGCTGTAACCGAAAACCAAATCAATATCGTTTTTGCCCAGTTCTTTTCCCAGTTCTTTCCCCGCTTTCATAAAGTCAGGGTCGTTTCCGTTAGATCCTCCGCAAAACACTCCGAGTGCAGTTAATTTTGTCATAATGTTAGGTTCTCCTTAACTTTTATTCCATACTATGCTAACTAGTTTAAAAGAAAATAACAAATGTTTTGCACTTTGATAAGGGATTAAAACTTGATGTTAGCGCGGTTTGGTTTTTTTGTTACGAGTTTTGTTGTGGCTTTGGCTCAGGCAACATTTGCTTTTGCCGCTGATGATAAAAAGGAAAAGGATTCTCCCGTTGATAGCACGGTAATGTTCAGGCAGATTCCAAACGAAGAAATTAACAAAGATTCGGACAGCATTTTCGAACTTCCCGATATTGTTTTGCCAACGACTTCAGAAGTCGAAAAGCCTTCCGCACCAAAAGCCGATTCCGATGAAACCGAAGCGATAACTTTGCCGATTCCGATGATAAATCTCGGCATATCAAAGGACATAATTCCTTCTTCCGACATTACAAGTAAAACTCTGCCCGAAAAGAAAGAGGAGAAAAAAGAGATACCTTTGACGAACATGGTTGACGCGTCGCAGTTCGATATCGCGGGGATTTACCTTGGGGATACTGCGGATAATGTTCTTGCCACTGCGGAAAAGCAAGGCTTTGAGGTCAGTGATATCGTCTATTCCGTTCCCAGCTTTTTACAGTGGCGCTACCGCGATATTTGCCAAAACGAAGGTATAGTCGTCTATGAACAGCGGCGCGATTGTATCAATCAGTTGGCAGAGAAAAACGATCAAAGATACATATCGGAAATTACTATTTCCAAGCCCGAGTTAAAGGAAAAAGTAACTGTGTCCTTTACCAGCGGCTATGCGAATAATCTTGCTTACCGCATTGTTTATGATGTCCAAGGCGACTATTCGCTGGGGACCAGCGCCGAGCCTGTGTTCAAAAAGCGCGAGCGCCGCAAAGCTTTCTGGTTCAGAGTCTTTACAAAATACGGAATGCCTTCCGATTTAACGGAAATGCTGTGGACCGAAGGCTATGATAGGGCGTCTTTGAGAGTGTATATGAACGTGTCAACCACGGGCGCCAGAATTGTGCTTGAGGATATCGGCATAACCGACGCCGATACTTATCGCATGTATCGCGCCAATCAGATGATGCCCGCAACGGCAACTTTCTCATTCTAGGCTAAAGGGTAATTTGTAAGTTTATAAGGTGATGAGTTTAAAAAAACGTCATCGCGGTTTCTGCTGTTTTTTTGGGGAAAAATGTGGTAGCGTTACTCCACTAAACAAAGCAAAGGGGAGTAATAACAAATGGAAACGCCTAATGGAAACTATCCTCTCATAGATATTTATGGTATCAGGTATGACGGTTTTTGGCACATTCCCGAAGGGGCAGTGTTTGATGTGCTTGATCTTTCGTGGGAACGTTTTACCGAATTCCCAAAAAAGCTTTCCACCTTAACAGTAAGGAAGCTTGATTGCTGGGGCGCAAACATAGCCTCGCTTAAAGGACTTCCAAAAGGATTGAAGGAACTTGTTTGCAGTAACACGCGCATAACTTCGCTTGAAGGCCTGCCACAGGATTTAGAAGAGCTTTGCTGCGGTGACACGCGTATAACCTCACTTAAAGGACTGCCACAGGGCTTAAAGAAGCTTTATTGCAACGGCACGCTTATAACCACCCTTGAAGGGCTGCCCCCGGGCTTAAAGGAACTTTGGTGCGGAAAGACTCGCATAACTTCGCTTGAAGGGCTGCCGCCGAGCCTAGAGAAGCTTTGGTGTTGCGACACGCAGATAACATCGCTTAAAGGACTTCCAAAAGGCTTGAAAACGCTTTGGTGCAGTAACACGCGCATAACTTCGCTTGAAGGCATACCCGAGGGGTTGAAATTTCTTGATTGTTCCTTCACAAACATAACTTCGCTTGAAGGACTGCCTGAGAGCTTGAAGGAGCTTCATTGTTGTAGCACATCCATAACCTCGCTTGAAGGTGTCCCAAGGGGAATAAAGGAAATTTGGTGCTTTGGCTGTGATAAGATTGAATATATTCCCGACTATATTCCCGACGAGGTGATATGTGGTTTATCCAAAAAGAAAATCGCCGAGTGTAAGGCGAATTGGAGAAAGAAACACGGGAAAGAGATAATTCCCGAGAAGCAAAAAGCAGGGATTGTAGACAGGCTTAAGAAAGTGCTCGTCGCCTATAGGGCAAATATGACTAATAAAGTTAATGAGAAATAAAAGCTCCGGGTCGTAAGCCTTAACCTCTTTTCATCAGTCGGGATTTTTCGCGGTTCCAATCGCGCTGTTTTTGCGTTTCGCGCTTATCAAAAAGTTTTTTGCCGGTGGCAAGCGCAATTTCAACTTTTGCAATTCCTCGGGCATTGAAGTAAAGCGATACGGGAATGATAGTGTAGCCTTTGCGCTTTACCCCGCCGATGAACTTTTTCATTTCCTTTTTATGCATTAAAAGGCGCCGCGGGCGTGTGGGCTTGTGCTGGAAAACTGTAGCGCCTGGGTATTCTTCTATAGTCGCATTCACAAGTTCTAAATGGTCATCGGCGACGGCAACATAAGCTTCGGTAATGCTGGCTTTGCCAAGGCGCAAAGACTTTACTTCCGAGCCGAAAAGTTCCAGCCCCGCTTCCAGCTTCTCTTCCAAAAAGTAGTTGAAACTGGCTTTTTTGTTGCGGGCAATTGTTCCCGTCGATAGCAGTTCTTTGCGTTTTTTAATCATTTCCGATGTGCCTTTTCAAAACTATAAAAGCCCCGTTTTTATAAGGGCGTCCTTGACCGTCTGTTTCGATTTGTCGCTGATTTCCCATAAGGGCTGGCGCATTTTTGCAGAGCAAAGGCCCATAAGACTCATTGCATATTTGCAAGGTCCGGGGTTGGTTTCACAAAACATAGCCGCGTGGAGAGGTTGTAAAATGTCGCGGAGTTTGCTTACGGTGGCAAAATCTTTTGCTTGCCACGCCTTGTGCAAATCGGCGCACATTTTCGGAGCGACATTTGAGGTAACCGATACGCAGCCATGCCCACCTTGAGCCAAGAAAGCCACTACCGTAGCGTCCTCGCCCGACATTTGGCAAAAGTCCTTATTACCTGTTAAAAGGCGTGTTTTTACCGGACGCGTAAGGTCGTTCGTGGCGTCCTTTATTCCTACTATGCGGGGCAGCTTTGCAAGCCTTGCTACCGTCTCGGCCGTCATATCAATGCCGGTGCGGCCGGGGACATTGTAAAGAAGTATGGGAATATCGGTCGCGTCGTGAATCGCTTTGTAATGCTGAAAAAGAGCTTCCTGAGGCGGCTTGTTGTAATAAGGTGTTACTATCAGCAGACCGTCGGCACCAAGTTTCGCAATCTTTTTTGCCAGTTCAATAGTCTTGGCAGTAGAGTTGGAGCCTGCGCCGGCAAGCACCGGAATCTGTCCAGCCGCTGTCTTTACCGCACACTCGACAAGCGCCAGATGCTCGGCCTCGGAAAAGGTCGGAGTTTCGCCCGTGGTGCCGCAGGGGACAAGTCCGTTCGTTCCTTCGTCAATCTGCCTTTGTATCAGTTTTTCGTAGGTTTTGAGGGATATTTCTCCTTTGTCAAAAGGAGTAATCAGTGCCGTAAAAGAGCCTTTAAACATTCGTTATCCTTTAACTTGCTGTTGTTTTCTTTATGAGAAAGAATAGCACAGAAATCAGGAATTAGAAATTAAAAAAGGTTAAAAGGCAGCGGTGGCTAGTCTTTTATTATTTTGGAGATTTTAAGGTAGAAGGGGATGGATGAGCCTTTTATTGCTATGGCCGTAAGCATCGCCAGCCATATTCCCCACCAATCCGCAACTACTCCTATGAACACATACAAAAGCGCTTTGCAAATGTTTACCATAAGCGAGATGAGCGAGAAAATTGTCGCCCTTTGTTCACTTGAAAACTCGCGCTGCAAAAGAGTGTCCGAGGCGGTGATTTCCACACCGAAAACCAAGTTCGAAAAAGGCAGAATGAATGGCGAGGCAATAGAGTTTATGGCTATGCCAAAAGACCTTGTCACAACATCAATTCCCACTACGGCGGGAAGGGTCTTTTTGAAACCGAAGCGGTTAAGGACAGAGCCTGAAAACCAAAAGCTTATTACTCCTAAAACTTGCCGCTCAACTCTGGCAAAAGTAATCGCCCACAAAGGGATTAAGCTGTAGAAAAAGGCAATTTCGAAGCGATACAAAACTTCGCCGGCACTGTAATTTAAAAGACGCGCGCAAGCGATTGTCCTTATAAGCTTGTTGTTCTTTATGCTGCTAAGAGATTGGCGCATGTGCAAAAATATGTTCGTGCGGTGCGGTGTTTCTAAGCACTTCGGTTCGACGAGGAAAAATGAAACGACAATCATTCCGGAAGCAAAAATCAGGTTTAGCCACATTGCGGTTTGTAAGGAGTAAAGGTAGGCGACGCCGAAGCCTAAACCCGTGCCGATGACCATTCCCGCTTGCCATAAAGCCTGGCATCTGCCCGATACTTCGTGAAAGTGTTTGCCCTTCCTTAATTCCACCATGCTTTCGAAAAGTAGCCCTTCGTTAGTTCCGGAAATAAGCGCTTCGGACATTCCCTCTAAAATCGCGCCGATGACAAAGAATGAAAAGCTTTCTATTACTCCGCCGGTAGCATAGAAAAAAGATGTCGCAAAAATCGCCACGGCACCGAGAATAAGGGTCTTGCGCCGGCCTAAATATTGGTCGGAAAACATGCCGCAGGGAATCTCAAAAACCGAAATGGAAATAAAAACGATTGCAAAAATAAGCGAAGCTAAAAAGTATGAGCCTGTCACCTGTTCGAAAAATAAAATCGCAATAGCTACCGAAGGCAGACAGCCGCGGAAAAAATACAGCCACGGGTATAGCTTTAAATTGCGCCTTATCTTCGTAAGATTAGTTTTTTTGGTCATAGCAACAGCATAGCACGAGAAAAGATAAAGAAAAGGGGTGGCCGAAAATAATTAAAATCAGGTGCTAGCGGCTGTTGGTGAAGTCGTCGAAAAGAGTCTTTTGAATGGTTTTAGGCAACTTTTTTGCGGCTTTATCCTCTGTAGAATCGTTTGCCGTAGGAAGTTTCTTTTGTATAAACTCGGACGGCTCATTCACGATTTTGACCCCTACGATTCTGGAAGTAAGGTTCGCCATCTTATCCGCAAGCTCGGCATCGCCCGTTGCTATCGCTACATTTTGGAAGTGCTTGGCAATAGCAAGTTTGGAAGGATATTTTTCCGTGACATAAGTGGTGTTACGCAAAAACGAGCCTGCTATTTCACGCAAATAATCGGGGTTGTTTACCGCTATTTTTGCGATGTTTTCTATGTGTTGGTTTATGCGATCTTGTGCAGTAAAAAGACTTGCATTTTTAGCGTTAAAAATCTTTAAGAAAACGGCGTTTCCTGCCTGGATCCCATACCAAATCACTTCTTCCGGCGAGATAGAGTAGCTACTTTTAACCTTTTCATAATAGCCGTCTTTGTCCGCGCCGTGTTTGTTCGCAAAGGCGGGGAAAAAATCCAGCGGGTTGCGATAATGGGTGTTTATAATGTAGCTGCCGAAAGTTTCTTTGGATTTCGGCAAACATTCGTATTTTGATGACAGAATATCCGGATAGTCCTTTATGATGTTTTGCAAAGCTAAAACGGTTCCTTTGTTAATGTCTTCACCGTCGATTTCTTTTTTGCAAAGATATCTTTTTGAAAAATAATTTGCGACGGAAGCAAGAATATTTTCTCTTAAAATACGCATTCTCTCAACAGGATTTTCGTAGTCGTTTGCTCTTTTCCCTTGATTATCTTCTTTTTCGTCCTTTGGGATCTCCACAGGAGAAAAAGGGTCTTTGCCTTCCACTATGTTTTTGCGGCGAAGGCGATTGCCTAAGGTGCTGTTTGATTTACCAAAGGAGGGTAAGTCAAGGTATTCAATTATTTGTTTGTTACGAAGGTAATTGTAATTATCATAACATAAACAATGAGTAATGGTGTTTGCTATTTCCGGTGCAATTCCTATCAGATGCAAAAATAAAGGCCTGCCATTTACTTCATACTCGGTGAGGGCTTTGCGTCTTGGGGAATAATCCAGCACTTGTCCGTATCTGTAGTCATCCGGGTCAAACACTGGATCAAGAGCATATCTTTCAAGCATATTCTTAACTATACGCAAAAAAGCGGCGAAGGTTTCAAAGCAAGCATCAGATTGAGCTTCTGCATCGTTTTTTAAGGTTGAAATATAGTGTTCTATGTAAACATCGCGCGTTTTCTGAGCATCATATATCTTGGCAAGAAGGGCAGGTATTTCAATATCCATTGCTTCCTTGTAGTTCTGTTCAAATTGCGCCTTGCTGAGTTTGTGACGGTATGGATTGGACATTTGCTTTTCTCTTTCCTTTTCTAATTTAGTTGGTAGACTTTAACATAGACAAAAACAAAAGGCAAGGGGGGTATTTTGTGCTTGTAAAAAATGGGCAGGTGTTATAAAAATGAGTTCCATTCAAACAACAGTTTTAAGCAAAGATGTGAATGGAAAAATAATGCAAAAGTTTATATTCGTTACCGGCGGTGTGGTTTCTTCTTTGGGGAAAGGAATCGCTTCGGCGTCTATAGGTGCGTTGCTTCAGGCGCGCGGGTTCAAAGTGCGAATCCGCAAACTCGACCCCTATTTGAACATCGACCCCGGGACTATGTCGCCGCACCAGCACGGTGAAGTTTTCGTTACCGAGGATGGGGCGGAAACGGATTTGGATCTTGGGCATTATGAGCGGTTTTTGGGAGTGCACCCGCATAAAACCGACAGCATTTCCGGTGGGAAAATATACTATAATGTGCTGACGAAAGAGCGCCGTGGGGATTATCTTGGCGCGACAGTGCAGGCGATTCCTCACATTACGGACGAGATAAAGCGCTTTGTTTCTTCGGACTTGACGGACGAGGATTTCGTGATTTGTGAAATAGGCGGGACGGTCGGCGATATCGAAGGGCTTATATTCCTTGAGGCTATAAGGCAGTTCGCGAACGATGTCGGCAGAGAAAATACTTTGTTCGTGCATCTTACCCTTTTGCCTTATATCAAGGCGGCGGGCGAGCTTAAGACCAAACCATCGCAACATTCGATAAAGATTTTGCTGGAAGCGGGGATTCAGGCAGATATCATCTTGTGCCGCAGCGCAATGATGATGAGCGACGCCGAGCGCGAGAAAATCGCCCTGTTTTGCAACCTTCGTCCCGAAGATGTGATTGTCGCTTTGAACCTTGATAACATATACAAGATTCCTCTTGCTTATCATAAGGAAGGGCTGGACGACAGGGTGCTTTACCACTTCGGAATGTTGGACAAGGTAAAAGCTCCCGACTTCTCAAAGTGGGAAAAGGTCGAGCAGGCGATTGCTAATCCTGAGGGCGAGGTTACTATCGGAATCGTGGGCAAGTATTGCGGCTTGCAAGATGCCTATAAATCGCTTAACGAGGCGTTATTCCATGCGGGGCTTGCCAATCAGGTGAAGGTGAAGCTCAAGTGGATTGAAGCGGAGACTTTGGAAGGGGTGTCCGATGAAGAAGTTGCCGATAAGCTTGCCGGCGTCGGGGGTATCTTGGTGCCAGGTGGTTTCGGCTATCGTGGGGTCGAGGGCAAAATTCGCGCGGCTAAATACGCCAGAGAAAACAAAGTGCCTTATCTCGGAATATGCCTCGGAATGCAGGTGGCAGCGATTGAAATTGCCCGTGATGTCTTGGGGATAAAGGACGCCAATTCAACCGAGTTCAAGAAGGATTGTACGCCTATTATCGCGCTTATGAGCGAGTGGGAGCAGGACGGAAAGAAGCAAACGCGCGGCGAGGACTCTGCCAAGGGCGGGACTTTGCGTCTGGGTGCGTATCCTTGCAAGATTAAGGCAGGGACTTTGGCGCACAAGATATACGGTGCGGACGAGATTAGCGAGCGGCATCGTCACCGCTATGAAATGGATATCAGATTCGAAGACGATTTTGCTAGGCACGGGGTGGTTATTTCCGGTAAGTCTCCGGATGGAGTTTTGCCCGAGATTTTGGAAATCACCGATCATCCTTTCTTTATCGCGGGACAGTTCCATCCCGAGTTTAAGTCAACTCCCTTCGAAGGGCATAAATTGTTCAAAAGCTTTATCGCGGCAGTCAAGAAATAGCGGCTTTATGCGCCTTTTATGGACAGATTAATTTTTTTATTGCTTTTTGTCCAGTTTTGTTATATGATGATAAGCAAGGATGGGGTGATGTCCGTCTTTCGTGTAATGATTAGGATTTTTTATAGATTTATTTTTTATAACGGGTTCTAGTTTTCGGTCGTTTCACATCAAACGACCTTATATTTGGAGTTAATAGGAGCGAAAAATGGCAGAAAGAGACGAACAAATTAAACAGATAAAAGAAACCATCAGTGAGAAAATGCGTAATGGCGCGACTGATTATGACGAAGTCAAAGAAGAAGTTTTTGAAGAGTTCTTTAAGAAAAAAGATATTACTGATTCTAAGGAACAGGAAGCTTGGAAGAAGGACTTTGACACCTATCAGGACCGTAAGGATGAAGAAGCCGAGGCTGAGCAACTAACTCGTGATGAGCAAATTAAGGGTATGCTTGATGAAATCGGTGAAAAAATGCGCAATGGTGCAACTGATTATGACGAAGTCAAAGAAGAAGTTTTTGAAGAGTTTTTTAAGAAAAAGGGTGTTACTGATTCCAAGGAACAGGAAGCTTGGAGGAAGGAATTTGACACTTATCAGGAACGTCAGCAACAAAGAGCCGAAAAAGCCCAGGAAGATCGCGATAAGCAGATTGAAGGAATACTTAGAGATATCGGCGCAAAAATGAAGGCTGGTGCGATTGATTATAAAGAAGTAGAGGGTGAAGTTTTGAACGAATTCTTCACGAAAAACAAGATTACCGATCCTAAGGAGCAGGCTGCTTGGAAGAAGGATCTTGATACTTATCACCAACGTCAAGCACAGAAAAATGCCGAGAAGGAAAAGGCTGCCGAAGCTGATAACAAAAAGAGTGGTCGGAAGGTGCTTGGTAATGGTGTAGTTTCCAAGTGGCTCTCCAGAAACAAGGATAAGCTTGTTCTTGCTACCACTGCGGTTCTTGGTACTGCGTGGACTGCCAGTGCGGTTTCTTCTGCCGCGGGTATGGGCGGGCTTGGTTTGTTGCCGACCATTCAGGTCTTGGGAGTTTCCTCGACCGTGTTCCCGCCGGCTTTGGCTGCAGGTGCGCTTTTGGTAGCAGGTTACTATGTGAAGAAAGTGCTGGATGCTCGCAAGGCTGAGAAGGAAGCTGAGAAAGGAAAACAAGGCAATACCAATGCCAATCCTTTCAATACCGCAAACAAACAAGGCGGAAGATAGTATCGTGGTTCTTGCCCCTTTCCCTTTCCCCCCTTTAAAGGGAAAGGGCGGGGCGAGACGCCTTTGTTAATAATGCACAACAACTTTTGAAGGAGTATCAGAATGATTGCAGAACAGGAAAAGCAATTTATCGCAAGTATTGAAGCAGATGGCAGCATTGCTATTCTTATTAAAGAAAAGAAAGGCGAGCCCTCTAATCCCAAAATTCTTTATGACGGCAAAGACCATGCCCTTTTGGTTCGTAACACGGAAAGCGCGGTCGTGCTGGACTACCTTAACGATGAGCTGAAGCCTTTGTTGGTTTCCGGCGTTCAGGTCGATGTAGTTGAAATGAAGCTTCCCGACTTGGAAAATGTCGTTCGCTCTTATACCGCTCCGGTTACGCGTATGGCAAAACTTCCCATTCATCCCGAGGATATAATCTCGATCGAGGCTTTTGATAAACAAGCAAAAGAAGCCTTGGAAAAGGTGGGAATCAAGCTTTAAGAAAAAAGAATTACCTTTATTTAGTGCAGGTTAAGGCGGGTTCCTTGGCCTGCACTGTTTTTTTGCGGCTTTTAAGATGGTGTGGAAGGTGCCGCGTTCGGGGCAGCTTGCGGATTCGGATTTTGCGCGGGGGCTTCTTTGCTTTTCATTAAATCGGTGATGTAGTTGCCTTGGAAAAGGTTAAAGCCCATTGACTTACCGATTGCCACGCAGGCGGCGTTGCCTACGCGCGAAAGGACTACCTTGGTTATGTCGTTACGGGTCAGATCCTCGAAAATCGGGGCCTTTGGGTCGGTGGACATAAGCGGAATCTTACTGTTCCAAATCAGCTTGATGATGTCTGCGCCGGTGTCTTTGCGGTTAAAATAGCGCAACGCCTGAGTCGTAATGCCGTCAATGCAAATCTTGTAGCCGCACGCCTTTATAAAGCCTTTTGCCATGATGTATGAGGCAACATCGCTGAAAATGTCGTCGGCGGATATTTCAATGAAAATCGAGCTTTTGTTTTCGGGGGCGATGTTCTCGTCAAAGTTCAAAAAGTCGGGCGAGAGAATCGTCGAAAGATTAAGATTTAGGCTAAAGTTCTTTTGCAAAGCTCCATCGTCGTGCTTTGCCGCCAAAGCAAGCACCTTTTTATCCAGCGTTTCGGTCAGATAGTTCAAAAGCCACGGCGTAAGCGCAAGATTCAAATCCGGCACTATCGTGTTGCTAAAGTCGGGAATCGATACGAAAACTTCCTCAAACAGAACATCGGGCGTGTCGTCAAGTAAAGAGCAAACGGGTTGCCTTCTGATAAGGCTGGTGAAGTCCGCATTTTTGAGCGCGTTGTTTATGCTCATTAAAAGTTTCGGCGTGAGCATCTTTTCGCCGCTGGCGGAAATGGCTGGTCCCGTTCCTGCGGAAGAAGGCGGCGGTGCAGGTTTTGGGGGCTGTTTTATTATGGGCTCGGGCTCGGGCGGCAGTTGCTTTTTTAGGGGTGTGCCTATGCTGGATTTTACGACTTGAACGAAAAGATTGTATTGCGTCTTGAAGTCGTAAAAGGTCGCAAAATCTTCGGGCGCGTTGTCCGAAACAAAAAACTTTATCTTGAAAACTATGCGTTCCAGCTGAATCTTTATCGCTGGCGGAAAAAGTATCACTATGTCGTTGTTTAAAAGCTGAAAGGTCTTGCCGCCGTCCGAGTTGATGATTATCGGGTCAAACATTTCGTGAATAGTGCGAAGTGTGTGCTCGCGCCCCGCTTCATTTATCTCGGATACTTTTAGGTAAAGCCCGTCAAATACAAGGTGCGGGTAGTTTTTACTGATGTTATCCATCATTAACATTAACTGCGTTTCGGAAGGAGTAAGGTCTTTTTCTATCATATCTTTTTCGTCCTTTTCCTTATTACCTTATAAAGAGCCGTTCCAAATGGGCGGGTTGTCCAAAACATTCTTATAAATGCACTTTTCGCGGAGCGGACCCGCAAAAGAGCTGTAGTGGCTGATACATTCAGCAATCGTGCAGTTCGAAAGCGAGCAGTTGTATTTTATCGTCGCGGCTAACATCGTATCCACAAAGTTGCCTTGATAGAAAATTATGCCTTGGGTCGCACCCCAACGCAGAGCGTTTTCGCTGTCGCATCTTGCAAGTATCGTATGGATGCTGTTCTTTGCTTGTGTAAAGCGCTTGACCGAGGCCGTGGCTGCCGGTTCGTTCAGCTTTTCGGTCCAGAAAATTTTTATCAAATCTGGTGCAAGAAGGTCTATATTCAAAAAGTTCAAAGTATCTGCCGTCAAAGCGTCCAGCAAAATCTTGTGTCCGCTTCTGTGCAACATTTGTTTCATCTCGGTGTAAAGTTCGGGATTGTGAAAAACATCCAAAGGCTGAACCTCGGCAATAATCGTTATGCCTTTGCTTTTCATACTGAAGTTGAAAATGTCAAAGTCTTTTGAGGCGAGCGTGGAAAGATTTAAATTGACGCTGACGCGGGAAGGATTAACCGGATTGTGCGAGTTTTGTATCGCATCAAGCAGCTTTATATCTAAGGTTTCGGTAAGAGCTCTGAAAAGCCATTTATCCGCTAAAAGGTTGATGTTCGGCATCATCTTCTTGCCAAGTGCCGCGCTTGAGGTGAAAAATTCGTGAAAAACCACCCCCGTGTGGTGCCCGTCTATTACCCCTACGACAGGCTGTTTCCTGATGGCGTCGCTTACCTTTATCATGTTTACAACATCAATTACGGCGTAAAGATTGTCGGAAGAAAGCGGCACAACCGCTTCGGCGTCGGTTTTCTTTGCGTCGATAAGGCGGCTTTCCGCATTTTCTCTGCCGGTTATAACCGCGCTGATACGCGCTATTTCCTTTTTAAAGGTATCCATTTCGGTTGTCAGATAATAGATATTGATAAAAGGCACGCTCGCCTCGGGTTTGACGGCGGGGTCGTTCGGGAAAAGGGCGCGGATTTTGGTGAGAGCCTTTGCCATGCCCTCGGTCTGAGATTGCTGGATTAAAAGGACTATCGCTTCGCCGTTAAAGCGGAAAATGTAAGAGGCTCCTTCTTTGTCCGCTTGTTCCAAAATCTTTATCAAAAGGGATATTTTATCTTCCGAACGGTTTATGGGCTCAAGCCGCGCAATCATTACCGTATAGGCAACATAACTGGTCGGCGATTTGCTTATTCTGTCCAGTGTGTCGGTGATTTCGTCAGTCGGTCTTTCTTCCGAGTCAACCATAGCCCTTGCCTTTTATAATACTTATCTTAGCTAGACTAGGCGGAAAAGGTTAAAAATAGGTGAAAAGGGAAGGGGACAAAGCCCCCTTCCCGTTTAAGGTTTTAGGCTAAGGGTTAAGGTTATACAAAGAGCCGTAGGCCTTAAACCCTTTCCTTTTTTACTCTGCCTTTTCGGTCTTTTCGGATTCCGATTTTGCTTTGGCTTTTTCGTTTGCGGTCTTCAAAAGGTTTTCCGTAATACGAGCCGCCTTGCCGCGCAAGTTGCGAAGGAAGTAAAGTTTAGCTCTGCGAACTTTACCGCGGCGAACCAGTTCAATCTTTGCCACATTGGGAGAGTAAAGCGGGAAAATCCTTTCCACACCCTCGCCAAAGGAGATTTTGCGAACCGTAAAGGTCGAGTTAAGCCCGTCGTTCTTGCGAGCAATGCAAACGCCTTCATATACCTGAAGTCTTTCGCGGCCGCCTTCGCCTTCGATTACTTTGCAGTGAACCTTTACTGTATCACCGGGAATAAAGTCGGGAATGTTCTTATTCAAAGAATCCAACTGTTCTTTTTCCAATGTCTTAATGAGATTCATAATTAAATCCTTTCGTTAATTGTTAATGTAATGTTGCCATAAATCAGGACGTCTGTCCT